>ULRM01018066.1_pt1 | contig 33975 bp, 40 predicted proteins | sample 1955551 | NCBI WGS metagenome assembly ULRM01 (sample SAMEA4835686, study PRJEB28245) | human gut metagenome | biome: gut microbiome; material: fecal sample | place: Denmark | collected 2008
GACTACTTCAAAAGAGTAGCCATTTTTTAAGTTTATTGTTCTTTTCCACACAAAAGATTGTTATTACTCCATTTTATCATCTTTTCCATTATAGGAAGTAATGCTAATCCTGAATTACTTAGATAATATGTAGATTCAACTATATTGTTAACAGTTTTTTTATCATTAATTATTATATTATTATCAATTAACAATTCTAATTGTTGTGTTAGGACCTTCTTACTACACCCTTCAACACGTCTCTGTAATTCTCCAAATCTTATTTTCTGCTCTTTTATCTGCCAGATTATTTCAGCAACCCATTTCTTGCCCAATATACTAGATAAGGCTTCTACAGGACAACCATATATAATTTCATCTACACTATACATACTCTACCTCCAAATATACATATTAAGCTTTACAGACCACAACCTAAACTTATCAATATATCTCTAAAAAGTTTATCTTCATCAATATCATTTAAATCATTCACAACTCTTATTGATCCAACAAGCTTATAGTCAACTATTATACCATAATTTATATCATTATTAAATTTCATATTTACAGTATAAACTTCATTTTCTTTGCTCATATTTGTCATTTCCCCAGTAACTGGGTCAATTATAAATACATTATCTGTATCTACTCCCTTTAAATTCACAGTAAATTCATCCTTAATTTGAGCTATTGTAACAAAACTATCTAAATAGTCTCCATCAAACTCTTTATTGATAATATTCTTATTTGTCTTTTCAAAAGAATAGCCTGATACTATTTTTTTATCATTTAAATTTTCTTGTACTGTGTCTGTAGAGCTTACTGTATTCTGAGTTTTTGATGTAATTAAAAAGCCTATAACGCCTCCAATTACTAATGTTAGTAAAGTATAAAATATTACTATTTTTTTATTCAAACTTTATTTATCCTACTTATATTAATGAAAACAAATCATTTAATGCTTCGCTCATTGTTGGATGTGTGAAAATATTATCTCTTAAGAATGTATAGTCTTCTCCTGCTTTCATTGCAGTGGCCACAATATTAATTATTTCGCTACCTTCTGCACATAATAGTGTACATCCTAGTATCTTACCACTTTTAGCATCTACTACAGCTTTCATCATTCCATCTATTTCTTCAATAACTCTTGCTCTAGGAATTGCTGCACACTGTAATTTAGCAACTTTAACATCATAGCCTTGTTCTATTGCTTCCTTTTCACTTAACCCAACTCTTGCAAGAGTTGGATCAATAAAGACTGAGTATGGGACAACATCTCTATCATTAACTGTTCTCTTTCCATCACCAAATAAGTTATCTTTTATAATTCTAAAATCATCTAAAGATATATATGTAAACTGTAATCCACCAGTAACATCACCCATAGCCCATATATTCGATGCACTTGTTTTTAATCTGCTATCAACCTCAACAGCGCCTCTTTCAGTAACTTTAACACCTGCATTTTCAAGATTCAATCCATCTATATTAGGTTTTCTTCCTGTTGCAAGAAGTACAGCATCTCCTTTTATAGTTTTTTCTGAATTATCATTAAGCTCTAGATAACTAACTTCAACTTCTTCATTTATATCTTTAAAAGATTTTACACTTGAATTTAATATAAATGAGATACCTTTCTTTTCTAAGATTTCCTTTACATTTGTTGAAATATCATCATCTTCTCTTCCTGCAATCTTTCCTGATGTTTCAATAACTGTTACTTTTGATCCAAATGTAGCATACATAGATGCAAATTCAAGTCCTATATATCCTCCACCAACTATAACTAAATGCTTTGGTAATTCTTTAAGTTCCATCATTGATGTACTTGTATATATTCTCTTACTGTCATTTATTCCAGGAATATTAGGTATAATAGACTGAGCTCCTGTATTTATAAATATCTTTTCACCTTCTATTATTTTTTTTCCATCTTTCATTTGAATTTCTACTTTTTCATTTGATATAAAGGAAGCCTTTCCATTATATATATCAATATTTTCATTATCATTTAACATATTAAAATTTTTTGTTCTTAACATTGTTATTAAATTTGTTTTCTTTTCTACTGCCTTCTTATACTCATATGCTTTTTCTTCAAATGTATTGAGTTCCTTATACGAAGAAACTTTTGATGAATGTACCAAAGATTTAGTTGGTATGCATCCTATGTTAATGCATGTACCTCCATACATTTTATCTGACTTTTCTATTAAAGCTACTTTTTTACCGCTCTTTCCTAAAAAACCTGCTAATGTTTTACCACCTTTTCCAAATCCAATTATAATGGCATCATATCTACTCATATAAAATTCTCCTATATCTTATTCTAATTTTTATAATTTATCTTATGTATATTATTTTAAAATTCTCTTAAAGTGTCTTTTTTATCATATCTTTTAATGATTCTTTCGGCATAAATCCTACATTTGTAGTCAATTCTTTTCCATCTTTAAATATCTTTATTGTTGGTATATTCTTAACACCATACTCTGCTGCTGCATCTGGGTTTTGATCTATATCAATTTTAACAATTTTTACGCTCTTCATTTCATCTTGTACTTCTTCTAATACTGGAGCTAACATTTTACATGGTCCACACCAAGTTGCAAAAAAGTCAACCACTACTACTCCATTTCCTTTTAATACTTCATTTTCAAATTCCTTTTCATTTATATGTTTTACCATTTTTACTACCTCCGAATACTTTTGTTTTTTGCTTGTTTTTATTATATGTTTTTAAATATATTTCAACAATTAGGCACTTTTAAGTTACTACTGCCTTAATTGATATTTTTTATAGAATTACTTTCAACTTATTTATTGCTATCTAAATAAGAAACTGCGCTTAATGCTGCAATATTCCCTTCTCCAGCAGACTTAATATATTGATATGGCTTACCAACACAATCTCCTGCTGCAAAACATCCTTTTATATTTGTTCTCATTGATCTATCACACTTAATATGTCCATCTTCATCTTCTATACCTGGAACTAACTGTGCTGGTGGAATTGCATCTTTTAATAAAAATACTCCATCAGTTTCAATTTCACGTTCTTTAAATACTACTTTTTTTACGCTATTTTCTCCTATAATCTTTAAAGGTTTATCATTAACAAGTTCAATTTTTTCGTTTAAATTATACTCACCTTTGTATAATGGTACATAATACACCTTTGATGCAAGTTCACTTACAAAATCTGCTTCATGTTCACCTTCTTTGCTTGATGCTACTATAACCACAGTTTTTCCTTTGTATAAAGGTGCATCACATGTTGCACAGTATCCAACTCCTTTACCTAAAAATTCAACTTCTCCCTCTAATGGTCTTGAAAACTCAACACCTGTTGCTACTATTACAGTTTTTGATTCATACATCTTATCATTTACCATAATATTAAAGTAATCTCCCATGGAATAAACTGAGTTAACTCTTTCCTCTGTTATTTCTATTCCCATTGCATCAATGTGTTCTTTAAATGCTTCACCAAGCTTCATACCATTTGAATTTGGAAATCCTAGATAATTATTTATCTTTGGTGCTTTTTCAACTTTTGGACTCAAAGTCTTGCTCCCAAAAATTATGAATGATTTATTTCTTATTTTTGCATTAAGGGCAGCTGAAAGTCCTGCTGGACCACTTCCTATTATCGCTATATCATATCTTTCACTCATATTTTTATCCTCCCTAATGTGATCTTTAAATTAATATTTTTTATGACCTTTTAATTTTTTATGCTGTAATCATATTAGATTAATATATTTGTATTGCAATCTTGAATATTAATATAATTTTTAAATCCCCATACAAAATCTTGAAAAGGTTAGTTCTTCAACTTCAAATTACAATATATATTGTCTCTAAAAATTATCTAATTATTTGTGACTTGAATTTATTTTATCAGTAGTGATTCCATTGAACAATTAGGCACTTTTTAGTTACTAATCAGTTACTTTTTAGTTACTTTGTATGGTAATCAATTTATAAAGCATACACATCTATTTAAAATGTACATTAGATAAGAATTGTTTTGTTCTACTTTCCTTTACTGATCTTTACACAATTCAATGTAAAATTCTTTTAAATTTTCATTTCCAAATTGATCTTTTAAAGCATTCCATAACTGTTTATAATACTTTTCAAGTAATTCTTCACTTATTTCCTCAGTAATAGTTACCGTAATATCCTTTTTCATAAAAAATATCTCCAAAATGAATAGTAGTTCTCATTTATATACTATTCACTCTTTTAAATTGTGTTCTTCATCTACAATTAAAGTAAATTAATTTAGTTCAGTTAATCATTATTTCTTACATATATATAAAGTAGAGATTAATATGGATAGTTCTTCAATTAACGCATCTTATTATGCTTAATCAAGAATGTAAATTGTTAATAAGGAGCTGACAGAATGATAAAAATAGCTATATATTCACGTAAATCTGTTTTTACAGGCAAAGGAGAATCTATTGAAAACCAGATAGAACTATGTAAGAATTACTGCAACACGTATGTTAATAGTGGCAGTAATTTGGAATATATAATATATGAAGATGAGGGTTTCAGTGGAAAAAATACAAACCGACCAGAATTTCAACATATGATTGATGATATAAAGAAAAATAAAATTGATACTCTTATATGCTATAGACTTGACCGTATCTCAAGAAATGTTGCTGACTTCTCATCTACCCTTGAACTTCTTCAAAAATATAATGTAAACTTCATAAGTATAAAAGAAAGATTTGATACAAGTACTCCTCTTGGAAGAGCTATGATTTATATTGCATCTGTTTTTGCACAACTTGAAAGAGAGACAATTGCAGAAAGAGTTCGAGACAACATGATTCAACTTGCAAAATCCGGAAGATGGCTTGGAGGAAATATTCCTTATGGATTTAATATAGCCAGAAAAACTTATATTAGCGATTTTAAAGAAAAGGAATTTTCTATTCTTTCTCCTAATAAAAAAGAGCTTGAAACTGTTAACTTTGTTTATTCTTATTATATTAAGACTCACTCTATACGCCAAGTCACACGACTTCTTAATGTAAATTCAATAATTGGGAAAAATGGTGGAAGTTTTGATCTTACACAAATTAGGAGAATGCTTCGTAATCCTCTTTATGTAATATCAGATGATAAATCTCACGAATATCTTATAAAAAAAGGATTGAATGTATTTGGATCTCCTAATGGAAATGGATATATTACTTATAATAAAAGTAATCAAAAAAATATATCTGCAGATTCTAATCAATGGATTGTAGCAGTTTCCAATCATAAAGGAATAATAACTTCTGATAATTGGCTCAAAGTCCAACACCAGCTTGATAATAACAAATCAAAAATGCCAAGAATAGGAACTGGAAAAAATCATTCACTATTTTCTGGAATATTAAAATGCAAAAAGTGTGGTTCAAATATGATTGTAAAATTTTCTGGAAAAAATAAAAATAATATACCTTATGAATATTATGTATGTTCAGGAAAACAAAATAAATATTTGAATAAATGTACTACAAAAAATATTAGGGTTGATAAACTTGATAAACTATTAACTAGAAAACTAAAAATCCATGATAAGACAGCTCTTATGAAAACTTTGAGAGATTCAATAGATAATATCTGCTGTGATTTTAAAAACAACCAAATTTCTAGCATAGAATATGAGATACATGAAAATAAAGTTTCGATGGATAATCTTATTAAACAGCTTACTAAATCTGCTTCATCAACAGTATCTGACAGACTTATGAATGAAATAAACCTTCTTGATAAAAATATTGTCCGTCTGAAAAAACATCTTGAAACTATAGAACTGGAACAGTCACATGATAAAAAAACTAATATTGATATAAAAAATATTATTAATGTACTAAATAGCTTCTCTGATACAATTGAATATATAGATGATACTGCTCAAAAAAGATTTCTAATTCAAACACTTATTAAAAGTGCGGTATGGGACAGTGATAACAATAATGTGGAAATAATATTTAATACACATTAAATTAAGTATTTTGATAACTTTAGCAAATCCATGGACAGCAACTTATATTCAAGCAAAAGGTGATCCAGTAGCAGATTTGCATGAAGATATGGCTGCTGAACAAAAAGCGAGAGCTACTTATGAGAATTTAATAAAATTAACTGATGATCAAGATATAAAAGATGTATTAAAGTTCTTAAGAGAAAGAGAAATAGTCCATTTCCAAAGATTTGGAGAGGCTTTAATGGATGTTCAAGATCGTTTATGTTCTAAATAATAATTTGGAAATAACATAAGGCTGTGAAAAATCACAGCCTTATGTTATTTCCTATATAATGAAACTCGTCCAATTTATATAATACAATTTTAAAAATTTTACTAGACCATAAATTCACTAAGTTCTTTAACATATATATCTATTGTAACCATACAAGTCACAAATTATAGCCCCAAATTTATATTTTTTATGAACCGATACTTGTTAATTAAAATATATACTCTATATTATACTTGATATATTTTTGTATATTTCTTTTAATACATAAGTCTCTCTTTCAATCCAGTTAGCTTTATTTTCATCATTTGAATTTATTATTTTAGTGTTATTTTCTATTGCTTCTTTTATGTCAACCCATACAGGTTTGAACTCTAATTTTGCTTCATATGCGTCAAGCTTCTGTTCTCTAATTATATCCGTAACTTCAGCTATATAATAATATGAAATCATTTTAAATATTCTGTTATGAACATATTTGTCTTTGCTTCTTTCAGTGACCATGCCAATTTGTTTACCAATTCTTTTTGCAACATAGCCTGTTTCTTCTTCAATCTCCCTTTTTAAAGCTTCAATCTTTCCCTCACCTTTTTTTATTCCTCCGCCGGGAAACTTATAATCTTTATTTTTGGAGTGAACCATTAATATTTTTTTATCTTTTATTATTATTGCTCTTACAGCTTCTCTATAATTTACATTGCCAACTGATTCACTAACTTTATCGATTTGAAACAGTTTATTGAATACCATCCCTATATCGTTCACATCCTTTCCTGTATATAATCCTTTTATATTATTATTTCATAATTTAACTATTCTATAACATAAATTATACTTCAATTATTGCATAATGTAAAAAAAAGTTAATACAAGTCAATTTTGTGATGAAATTTAAAATGACCTGAAAGAATAAAAATCCTTTCAGGTCTTATGATAATTTTATGATATGTATCTACTAAATCAACATGATATTTATATAATAGTGTGCCTAAAATGTATTATTTTTCTATTTGAAAGAAGTTAATTCAGTGTGTGTAGGACTGAATTAATATTTTATATGCGTCTAATATATTGATTTATTCTTGTTGTGTGGAGGTCAAGAATAAATCTTATCATCTATTTAATACGTTATTACTTTACCGATTTATTTTTACCTGCATAAGGTGTGTGGAGTCTATATGCAGATATAATTATTGTAAAAGGAGTCTTTTATGCTTGATACTAAAATCCGCGATGAGTTTCCTTCAAGCATATTTTTTATTGTATAATGTTTTACCTCATCATATTGATTGAATATCATTTTTGCTTCATCAGAATTATTATATACTTTCCAATATCCACAAAGAAGACATTTCTTAGTAGTACATTCCATAAAATCTTTAACATCTTCAAAAGGTATTCCTAAAAATAACCCTAGTTCATGTGGACAATGATATTTTTCATATCTATCTTTTAATGTTTTTACATATTGATTAATTTCAATTTGCTCTGGATATCCAAGATTAATAAGAAAATCTATTTGTTCTTGTTTGTTTAATTCTCTTGTAAGTACTTCTTCATCATAAATCATTAAAATTATAGAATCATCATTTTCTCTAAGTTCTATATATTTCAAGTTTATGTCTGCTAAAAAATCTTTACCATATAGATTCCAGTTTTCATATATTTTTTCATCTTTCTTTTTAAAACCAATCGTAACTGCTGGCTTAACTCCTGCAATTACCCATGAGGTTTTATATACTAGAAAATTTTCTATATATTCTTTATTTTCCATTGAATTTAATCGTTTATAAAAATCCAGATACTTCATAATAAAATCATCCACCTTGTCATATTATAATAAAGCTATTTTCTTACCAAATTCTATGCACTCATTTTCATCAGCTTCATTCTGATTTATTAAACAATCTAAAGTAATTGTGCATCCATAATTAATCATTCGTTCTTCAAATTCTCTCATCCACTGACCATCTCCCCATCCATATGATCCAAATAAAGCTGCTTTCTTTCCTGAAATCTTTCCGCTTATTTCTTCTATAAATGGTTCAAATTCACCTTCTTCAAGAACTTCATCACCCATTGCAGGACATCCTAATATAAGTACATCTTCTTTTAATAAATCTTCTATATTAACATTACTTACATTAACTAATTCTGCCTCTTTTCCACTTTCTTTTATACCTTTGGCAATTCCTTCAGCCATTGCTTCTGTATTACCTGTTCCTGACCAATATACTATTTTCATTTTTTTGTCCCCCTTCTATTTGAAAACTATTCTCAATTAGTATATTATAATACCCTAGTACTTTTGTCAAGATTTTTCTGAAAATAATTTTTATTTGAGATACATTTTCATTTATCCTCATATTATTGTGCAAAATATAATAAGCCCATTTTATATTCACAGTATTTGTGTAATATAAAACAGGCTTATTGTTTTATCTTTAAAATTATTTATTATTCTGTTCTTTATCAAGCTTCTTATTATTGATAAACATATATAGTGATGAACCAAATATTATAAGATATCCTATTACACTTAAATAATCTGGTAACACGCCAAATAAACATAAACTTATAATAGCTGAAAAAATTATATTTGTATAATCAAAAATTGATATTTCTTTGCCTGGCGCAAATTTGTATGCAAAAGTTATTCCAAACTGACCAAGACTGGCAAAAATACCTGCAAGAATTAAATATGTAAACTGAATTATTGACATTGGCTTATATGAAATAAGCATTAATGGTAGGGTAACAATACTAGAAAAAAGTGAAAAATAAAATACTATAGTATCTGGCTTTTCCTTTCCTCCTAAAGACCTTACACAGGTATATGCAGCTGCAGCGCTTATTCCACCTAATGTCCCTGCAAGTGCTGGAATCATTTCAAAGCTAAATGAAGGCTTTATTATAAACAATGCTCCTAAAAATGCTACTGCTAATGCAAAAAACTGATTAGGTTTTATTTTTTCCTTTAAAAAAATTGCTGAAAATATTATAACAAAAAATGGGCTTAGCTTATTAAGCATGTTTGCATCTGATAAAACAAGCCTATCTATTGCATAATAATTTAAAAGTATTCCTATTGTTCCAAAGGTTGATCTTAATATAAGTAATTTTTGATTATCTTTTTTTCCAAAAAAGCTTCCCTTATTCTTTACTATTAATGTAAGAGCAACTATTACAGAGATACTATTTCTAAAAAATGTTTTTTGAAATGATGGCAGGTCTCCAGAAAGTTTTATAAATGCTGACATCATAGCAAATCCAAAAGCTGACATTATAATAAAAATTATTCCTTTTGTTCTGTTACTCAATTTGTTAAAATCCATCTTTTCCTCCTTTTGTAATGAGTTATTTTTTATATTTTAAGGACTGCCTGAATTTTAAATTTATTTAAAGCAGTCCTAATATTTTTAAATATTATTATTTAATTTTCACTATTAATTAAATTTTGTATCTGCGTTTCAAGGGTCTCTTCATTCAATTCAAATTTTGCATCTTTTTGAATCAACCCATTTTTATCAATAAAAATTGTTCTTGGAAGAGTTGCGATTTTATAATTTATTCTAACATCATAATGATCATCAAAAGTAGTATCGATGTTAATATTATTATCTTTTAAATATTTAAGAGCACTTCCTATTGTTTCACTCTCTCCATCTACAATATTAATAATTAAAAATGTTACTTGTCCTTCATATTTTTTTATTGCTTCTTCAAAATATGGAAGTTGTTTTGTACATGGGACACAGCTACTGTTCCAGAAATTTAAAATTACATACTGTCCTTTATAATCTGAAAGTCTTATCTCATTTCCATCTTTATCATGAACCTCAAAATCCTTGGCTTCAGCTTTAAACTTTTGTTCTACATCTGGAGCTACATTATCTATAATTGATGGAGGTATATCCTCTATATTTTCTGGACTATGCTCTTTATCTGATGAATTTTGCACTGCACTTTTAATCTTATTTTTCTCAGAATATATAAATGCTGCTGAACAAATTACAACTGCTACTGATGCTAAAATAATTGTTACTTTTCTCTTTTTATTCATATTACCCCTTTCTTTTGTCACTTATATTTTTTCTATAGAAATTTGTTCAAAATCAAATCCACCTTTTATATTATTCCATTTTTCACTTTTCATCAATACATAAATCATATCATTAAATTTCTCATTCCTATGTTCGTTCTCTTTAAAACGTCCTTTTATATCACATCCCATTGCAAGATGGGTGTTAAGATTTTTTTCATCATTTTCTGAAACAACAGTAATTGCATATTTCATTTTTAGCTCATGGAATAGATAATTATACATATTCCATAGAATTGATGAAGTTATATTTCTTCCTCTAAAATGAATATCTCCTATATAATATTCTAAAACACATCCATGGTCATCTATATGATTTATATCTACAACACCAATTTTAATTCCACCATTATTTATGATCCAATATTGACAATTGCTGCATCCCATTATTTTTTCTCGCCAGTATTTTTTGTCATATTTAATAACCCCTTTAATGTTATGCTCATTTTCATAATTACCTTTCCATATGTCCATTAATTCACTATCTTGTTCTTTTAATTTTTCAATACTTATCATATCCTCATCTCCATTCATACACATATTGTGGTGTTTATTAATCCTTATTAATATGTTTTTCATCTTTTTTCACGATAACCATTATATGCATATTTTTTCAAATTGATACAATAAACGACCATATATAAACAAGATAATTATTAAACATTTATTAATTTTTCCTATTAAAATTAATCATTTTATTTGCCATAGCGGCTATTTTTTGATAAAATTTTATAAGCATAAAAAAAGGGGGAAAAATTATGAATCAAAAATTAATTATAGGCATAACCTTCACATTATATTTATTTGTTATGCTTCTAATAGGATGGTACTTCTATGTACGTACTAAGAATTTATCAGATTATACATTAGGGGGAAGAAAGCTTGGATATTGGGGGACATCTATAAGTGCTCAGGCTTCTGACATGAGTGGCTGGCTTCTTCTTGGACTTCCTGGTGCAGCCTTTTTGACTGGATTATCTGGTTCTGTATGGATGGCTGGTGGATTAGCTATTGGTACATATCTAAATTGGAAAATAATCGCAAAGAAATTAAGAATTGATACTCAGAAATTTTCTGATTCTATTACTATACCTTCATATCTTGAAAACAGATTTGGAGATAAATCAAGAATATTAAAAATTGCATCGTCAATTTTCATTATTTTATTCTTTCTTCCATATACTGCATCAGGTTTTGTATCTGGAGGGAAACTTTTTACAACTGTTTTTGGTACACCATATATTGTTTCTGTAATAATCTGTGCTATTGTTGTTGTTAGCTATACCTATCTAGGTGGATTTATGGCAGTGTGTTATACAGATATAATTCAAGGATTATTAATGTTCTTTACTCTTATAATTCTTCCTGTAATGGTTGTTGTTGAGGCAGGTGGTTTAAGCAGTATTTCAACATCTATTGATGCATCACTCTTAAATCCTTTTAACATTGAACACCTTACTGGTTCTACTTCTGGAACTTTTGGTATGGCTTTTATCGGAATTATATCATCACTTGCATGGGGGCTTGGATATTTTGGACAACCTCATATACTTACAAAGTTCATGGCAATAGAAAATCCTGAGGAAATTAAAATTTCAAGAAGAATTGCAACTGTATGGGTTATCCTTACTCTTACAGCTTCTACTGCAATAGGACTTGTTGGACATTATTATTTCCCAAATTTAAGTGGTGCTGATGCTGAAACAATTTTTATTTTACTTGTACATAAATGTGTACCATTACTACTTACAGGAATACTGTTATCTGCAATTCTTGCAGCAATTATGAGCACTGCTGATTCACAGCTTCTTGTAACATCATCAACAGTATCTGAAGACTTCTACAGATCAATTTTAAAACCACATGCTTCTGATAAAGAACTTGTAAGAGTAAGTCGTCTGACTGTACTTGTAGTTTCAGTTATTGCATTTATCATAGCCCTTAACCCTGATAGTTCAGTGTTAAAACTTGTATCATATGCATGGGCTGGATTTGGATGTGCCTTTGGACCAGTTATAATTCTTTCACTTTTTTGGAACAAGATGACAAGAAATGGTGCAGTTGCAGGTATGATTGCCGGAGGAATAACATCAGGATTCTGGCCTATTTTAAAAGTACATTTCAGTAGTTCAATTTTTCAACTTTATGAAATTATTCCTGGATTTTTAATGGCATTACTAGCTATTTATATAGTAAGTAAAATTGATGAAAAAAGAGGCATTATATGCACTCCTAATTATTCAGAAGACAATGTCGTAAAACAGGCTAATTAAGTGTTTTATAAATTTTAAATAAAATAACAGGATACATATTTATCTTAGTATATGTATCCTGTTATTTTTATTCCATCAATTCTAATACAGGTCTATATCCTACTGTTTCATAAGTTATATCTTTGTCACAGTAATTATTATAAGTTGTTGAGTACAAACCTCTTATTATGCAGAACTTATTATTTTTCCCGTATTCACTTTGTGTAAAACTACAACAGCTGCTCCAATGCCATAATTGATTGTTTTCGCCTTTTTCTTTGTCTCCATCTTCCTCTTCTATTGTATTATTTTTATCTTCATCTGTAGAAACTGGTAATCCATCAATTTCATTTAAATTTAATATATACTTATCCCATTCACTAGGGTTTTCTTCCATTTCATTTGGTGATCCTGTTAAAAGTCTCAACAAGTACTTTTTGCCACCAAGTCTAATAATTTTTCCATAAGCAAGATTCTGGTTATCAAGCTCACTCCATGATATTCCTATTATTAAATTTCTATCACATATAAGAAGCTTTTTACCATCTTCATTTATTTCTACCCATGAAATTTTATTGTTATCATTTTTATCAGCATCTCTTATCTCAATTGCACCACCATCATAAGAAATTACATCTTCACAATTTAACTGCTGAGAAAGAATATCCTGCTTTATGTTATTCAAATATAAAGAACCTAGTTTTCGTAATCTCCCTGTTACATATATACTACTCTCAATTTCATTTTGTTGCTTTATTTTCTTCCATTTATTCTTCAGTATAAAAGTCCCCCCAACTGCTGCAAGCGCTGCCAATGAAACTCCTAATACTTTATTTTTATTAGTTTTTTTCATAAACTTTCCTCCCATTCTCAATCCTATTACTTTTTATACCACCTTTATTATATATATCCTTTCAATACTATTATACTTCAAATAATGAAATATTTGTAATTATTTTTACTTCATTCAAATAATTCTATAAAGCTAATAAATTTTTAAAATATTATGAATCATAGTTTATTTGTCTAAGTGTATAATAAAAAGCAAGTTGAATTATAAAAATAATTCAACTTGCTTTATATATTATAATTTATATCTCATATACAAAAAACACCATAAGATACCTAAACTTTAACAAAGATTTACAAAATATGTTTAATAACTGTTATAACTCATTTATTATATCTTTATTTATATTTAGAGCATTTTTTAATTCATCTAATGTATTGTTTACAAAATTTAATTGTTCACTTGTCATGCCTGATACTGCACTTGAAAGATTCTGACAGCTTGTACTTAATTCAGCAATTATATTTGCATTTCCATCTATTTCTCCAACTTCAGTAACTATTGACTGGAATGTTTCTTCTGTTGTTGCAACATTAGTTATACTTTCCTTAATTAATTCTCCACTTTCATTGGCATTGCTTGTTATCATCTCAATTGCGGCTGTAATATCATTAATTATTGCATCAACACTGTTTACAGCATTTTTAACATCATCAGCAAGCTTTCTTATTTCTGATGCTACCACCGAAAATCCTTTACCAGCTTCTCCAGCTCTAGCCGCTTCAATTGCCGCATTAAGAGCAAGAAGATTTGTCTGTGTTGCAATACTTCCAATTAGATGAATAATATCAATTGCTTCCTTAGTAGAATTATTTGCAGCCTTGATTGATTCGTCAAGCTGTGTATTTGCTTCACCAATTTTCTTTATTGATGTATCCATATTAGTCATATTTTCACTTCCAACACTTACAAGATACATAGTCTTGCATATGGCTTCTGCTAATTTCATGCTATCATCAGATGCTTTGGTACATACATTATCTAATTCTTTAACTTCACTTTCAATTTTAGTGACATTATCATTCACCTTTAATAAACTTTCATTAATGCTGTGCATTGATTTCTCTTGTGACTCTGCTAAAGTTTTAATTTCATCAGAATTTATGATATTGTTTTCATTGAAATGTATAATATCTTCATCCTCATGCTTAATTTCATTAGTAGGATCATCATTTACCTCTTCCTTAATCTGAACTGTCTTGTCCTCTTTTTCCTTTGATGATGTTGAAATTAAGTAAATTCCTGATATAACACAAGCACATACTGCAACTGCTGCAGCCCCGCCTACAGACCAGTTTAAAAGACTCGGAATAAGTGTACTAACAAATAACATTATGGACATTATAGCTATATCTAAAGTCCTCTTGTTCATAATATTTATTTCCCCCTTCATAAAACATAATATTTCTTCTGTTTTCTTTATACAAAATTTATTCCTTTGTACAAAAATACATAATAGTAATTGGCATAACTTATAATTACCCCAATTACTATTATACTCTTTTTTCTATGTATTTTCTATTAAAATGTATATTGTTACCTATTTCTTTTTCTAAATTTTCTAACTAATACAAATATTATAATTATTATAACTAAAAATGTAATTATATCAGCAATACATGATCTAAATCCATTATAAGCTGGTGCATAACTTGTATTTCCATAGCTATCTACATAAACTCTATTATTAGGAGTTAACATTCTAAAAAGCATATAGTTGCTCAATAAATTACTCCATCTGCTCCCACTATTATAGTAATAATTATTACTTACAGAACGAGATGCATAGCTATCAGGAATTGAACCATTAAAATTTTTACTTGATGAGCTAGTTGTCCCTGAGCTCGATTTAGGTGAACTGCTGCTTGATGAACTTGATGTTTTACTACTACTGCTACTTGAACTTGATGACTTACTACTATTGCTTGAACTACTAGAACTACTTGATTTAGTTGAACTTGGTGATGTGTTACTACTATTTTTTGTACTTGTACTGCCACTGGATGGTTTGCTAGAACTTGAACTTCCAGATGATTTACTGCTACTTGGTGAAGAACTGCTTTTTGAGCCACTAGAACGGCTGCTTGAATGACTGCTGCTACGACTAGATGATGACTTTGCATAAGCTGTAATTCCACTAAATCCTACAAGAGTCATAAAAAATATACTTGCTACTAGTATACATATTTTTTTCTTCATTACTAAACCTCTCCTAAATATACTAAATTCGTTATTATTACATTTCTCCAATAATTTTCTCTTTCATACATTTCTTCTATTTCTCTAATATCATCCACAGATAGAACTGGTTTATCTCCTTCCCAATTCATAACATCATTTGATATGTGTCTATCTCCTATACTATCCTCATAATCCATTACGACTAAATATCTTCTTACCATTTTTTATTTCCCCCTTATAACTATTATATTCAGTATTTTTATAAAATAATAAAAAGTAATACTAATATTATAACAGGTATTCTCAAACTTATCCTACTTATATTTGAAAATATAATAACATAAAAATTGCCACCAAATTTCTTTTGGTGGCAACTGACCGGAACCTGCAAGCTATTTGTTTTTTTCTTGATTTTGCTAAGCTCTTGGATGTGTATGCATATAAATGTAATTGATTTTATCGTTATTTATTATCTCGTAGTAAGTGTCCATATATGTTAATACCTGATTACCAAGAAGTTTTTGAACTGCTCTTACATTAGCTCCATTTTGAAGAAGATGAACTGCAAAAGAATGTCTGAAGGTATTAAGGTTTACATCCTTATCAATTCCTGCTTTTCTTGAATATTCCTTAACTATTCTCCATATGCCCTGTCTTGTTAACTTATTTCCGTTTAAATTAACAAAAAGATTGGATACTCCACATTGAGCAATTTTATATCTTATGCTCAAATATTCTGATAAGGCTTTGCAAGCACTTCTTCCAATTGGAATTATTCTTTCATAATGTTTATTATCCGTACATCTAACAAAATTCAATTCCAAATTGACATCTTCAACATTCAAATTAATAAGCTCGGACACTTTCATTCCTGTAGCATACATTAATTCCAACAATGCATTATCTCTTATCCCCTTCGGACAATCTTTTTCTACAATTCTTATGATTTTGTCTACTTCTTCAATGGTTAATATTTGTGGCAGTTTTCTATTGTTTTTAGAACTTTTATATTCTATTTTAGGTACCTCTTGTATAAGTGATTGACTTTTAAGATATGAATAGAAATTACGTAAGCTTATTACTATTCTATTTATAGATCTTTCAGATTTCCCCTGATTTAAAAGATTTTGAATGTAAGAAGCCACTGTAAGATTATCACTCTTATATATATCAACCTTTTTTCTATTTAAAAATTTTAAATAGAGAGTTACATCTGTTACATATGCATATATAGTATTTTCACTTTTACCACTCTCTAACAAATAATCCTTGTAATTATTTATACTATTTATCATTGTTCTCTCCTATACCATTGATTCTGATTAGCATTCGACAAACTAACTAAAACACTCTCTGCTTATATTCTTCATATGTTCTAATATGAATTTACAAATAGAATTTTGTAACCACAAATTTTATTAACATTGGTGATATATAAGTTTCTACCAATATTCCAGCTATAAACAATACTGCAATTACAGCCAGCTTTTTTACTATCCCTTCAGAAAATAGACTATCACCTTTGTTTTTCTTAAAGAACCTTCTTTTGAAACTTTCAGTAGACATTGAAAGACCAATTATGCTTAATCCAATAATGCATGGAATGTAAATTAGATTTTGAGGAATAATACTTATCATAGCTAGTCCAAATCCTTTACCTTGAAATACAGTAGCCATGAATGAAAAAGTATACCCTAGTATGAAGCCTTTTAATAAATCAATAATTAATATTACAGGCCCACCAAAAAAAGTTAACCCAACTAAAAATATAGGTAAAATAATGATTACATTTTTTTTCACAACCTCAACTAGTAAACTTCCATAATTTATTTGATCATTTCCTAAAGAATTAGCAAAACTGGTAAAATAATTTATCAAATCGTTTTTATCTGCTGGTCCCATATATTTTACTGTATAAAGTCCAAAAGACAGTCCCAAGCAAAACATTATAAGTACAATAAAAAAGTAACCCTTTCTGCTGTTAAAACCTATATTCACTTTCTTACCTGAAATATTCATCTCTTATTCCTCCTTCTGTTACTCTAATTAATACTATGTTTAATATCCATAATTTATTCATCTTATTAATATAACTATGTAATATTATCTACTATTTTTTTTACATAAAATAAAATGCTGTTCAATCATCCGTCTTTTCTGACATTGATTGAACAGCATCTTATAAATTTCAATGAATTTTATATAATAAATCCTACTGTTTATAGAGAACTTTACATAATAATTTACTTTCAAAAATAATGTTCTAATTATAAGGTTTCCATTCTTAATTTAATATACTCTTTTATATATTTTACACTTTTTTCAATTCCTAACTCTCCAGTATTTATACACAAATCATAATTAGACATTTTTTCCCACTCTTTCCCAGTATGATACATATAATATTCACTTCTATAATTATCCCATTTCTTTATATATTTTATTGCACCTTTTCTATCTGTACACAAATGACTCATTTCATGTTCAATACAAAATTCCTCTGATGCATATAAGAATATTTTAAATACATTTGGTTTGTCTTTTAATATATAGTCAGCCCCTCTTCCAATGACAATAAAAGACTCTCTTTCTGAAAGTTCTCGTAAAATTTTTGCTTGATAATTAAATAGATTTTCATCAGATACAAAATTATCACTTTCAGGAGGTATTAACTCTCCTTTATATACTTTTTTTGATACACGATATAATATGCTATTTTTCACTCTTTCATCTGCATTTTGAAAAATAGCTTCATTAATACCACTATCTTCTGATGCTATTCTTAGAAGTTTTTTGTCATATAAATTTATACTAAACTCATCAGCAAGCATTTCACCAATTGTTGTTCCTCCACTTCCTGCACGTCTTGTAATTGCTATTACAAATCGTTCCATATTATTCTCCCCCTTAAATTTATATTAATCACCAAGATATGCTTTTCTTACTGCATCATCATGAAGCAGATCAATAGCACGTCCTTCTAATACTATATTTCCTGTTTCCACTACATATCCACGATCTGCAATCTGAAGAGCTGCATTTGCATTTTGTTCCACAAGAAGAATTGTAGTATTTTCTTTTCTTATACTCTTTATGATCTCAAATATTTCTTCAACAACTATAGGCGCAAGCCCCATTGAAGGTTCATCAAGAAGTAACAATTTAGGTGATGCCATTAATGAACGTCCAATTGCAAGCATCTGTTGTTCACCACCTGAAAGTGTCCCTGCTAATTGATTTCTTCTTTCTTTAATACGTGGAAACCATGTAAAAACTTTTTCCATGGTTTCATTAATCTGCTTTTTATCCTTTTTTAAATAAGCACCTAAAAGCAGATTTTCCTCACATGTCTGATCTCCAAAAACACGTCTGCCTTCTGGTACCTGACTTATTCCTGATGATACAATCTTATGAGGTGGGATATTACTTATTACTTTTCCATCATAGCTTATAACTCCACTTTTTACTGGATTTAAACCACTTATAGCTCTTAAAGTAGAAGTTTTTCCTGCTCCATTTGCTCCAATAAGTGTAACAATTTCACCATCATTTACTTCAATATTCAAATCATGAATTGCATGTATTGCACCATAATATACATTTATATTTTCTATTTTAAGCATATTATACTGCCCCCTTTCCAAGATACGCTTCTATTACCTTAGGATTCTTCTGTATTTCTTCTGGAACTCCATTTGCAATAATTTGTCCAAAGGATAATACATAAATATATTCACATACATTCATAACCAATTTCATATCATGCTCTATAAGCAGTACAGAAATCTTAAATTCATCCTTTATCCATCTTATCATTTCTGTAAGTTCTTTAGTCTCCTGTGGATTCATTCCAGCTGCTGGTTCATCAAGCAATAAAAGTTTAGGTTTTATTGCAAGAGCTCTTGCTATTTCCAATCTTCTTTGTTCACCATATGATAAATTTTTTGCAAATTCATTACATTTATGATCTAATTTCATAATCTTTAGATAATTTATTGCTTCTTCTCTCATTTTTTCTTCTTCAATTATCTGGTGTGGTGTGTGTAAAATAGATCCAAGTAAAGTTGTCTTTGTCTGAAAATCAAAACTTGTCATTACGTTATCTAAAACAGTAAAATCTTTGAACAAACGAATATTTTGAAATGTTCTTGAAATTCTTTTAGATGCTATATCATAGGGTTTAATTCCATCTATTCTTTCATTGTCAAATTCTATTTTGCCGTATGTAGGTTTATATACTCCTGTAAGCATGTTAAACAAAGTTGTCTTTCCTGCTCCATTAGGTCCTATCAGTCCTACAAGTTTTTGTTCTCCAATTTCCATATTAACTTCAGATACTGCTGTAAGTCCTCCAAATTTTATTGTTAGATTCTCCACATTTAATAAAGCCATACCTACACACCTACCTTTGTTTCTGATTTATCTGATTTATTAGAAGAATTCTTCTTCGATAGTAATTTTTTCATTGATGTTTTTATTCCTTTTACAGTTATCTCCCTAGATCCTAAAATTCCATCTGGTCTGAATATCATCATTACAACAAGTAAAAATGCATATATAAGCATACGATTTTCCTTTAATACATCACTTAATCCACGTAATGATTCAGGAAGGAATATTAATATTGATGTACCTAATACTGTTCCTGATATACTTCCCATTCCACCAAGTACAACATACGTAATCAATTCAAAAGATTTTGAGAAATTAAATGTTACAGGGTCAATGAATGTATTGAAATGAGCATATAATCCTCCAGCAAGTCCAGCCATACCACTTCCTATTATAAAAGCCATCATTTTATACTTTGTAGTATTTATTCCCATTGCTTCTGCTGCAATTTCATCTTCACGAACTGACATTATAGCCCTTCCTTTTGATGAGTGAAGCAGATTTTTAAGAAGTGCATAACATCCTGCTACGCATAAGAAAATAATCAATAAACTTGACTTTGTAGGTATGCTTGTCATCCCTCTTGCACCACCTACATAATCTATATTCTGAATAATAACCTTAACAATTTCACCAAATCCAAGAGTACATATTGCAAGATAGTCACCTTTTAATCTTAAAATTGGATAACCAATTAATGCTGCCATGATACATGATAAAACTGTTCCCATAACTAAAGAAACTGCAAAAGGCATATTGAAGTTCTGAGTCATTACTGCTGAACCATATGCACCAATAGACATAAATGCAGCGTGTCCCATTGTAAGCTGTCCAGTAAATCCTAATATTAAATTTAATCCAAGTGCTGCTATCATAAATATACCTATCTGTTTTACAATTCTCAATGTATAGTTATCCATTATTCCTTTTTGAATAAGTAATAATGCCATCCAGTATATTATTAATAAAACTCCTGTAGTAATCGCATATCTAATGTAGGTCTTTTTTATATTTCTATTTAACTCTGCTTTATTAACATTAATATCCATATATTCTCACCTACACTTTCTCTCTTGAATTTTTACCAAATAATCCAGTTGGTTTTACTAAAAGAATTATTATTAATATTGAAAATGCAATGGCATCTGATAAACCAGAACTGATATAAACTTTAGATAAAGTTTCAATAAGTCCCATAATAATTCCACCTACCATAGCACCTGGTATTATTCCGATACCACCAAGAACGGCCGCTACGAATGATTTTAATCCTGGCATAACTCCCATGGCTGGTGTTAATTTTGGATATAAAAGTCCTACAAGTACTCCAGCAGTTCCTGCTAATAATGAACCTAATGCAAAAGTAAGTGAAATAACCTTATTTGTATTAATACCCATTAAAGATGCTGCATCCATATCATATGATGTAGCTCTCATAGCTCTTCCTACGCTTGTTTTCTTTATTATAAATTGTAGTAATATACAAAAAATAACAGTTGTAAGGATTGCTATAATCTGATAGTTACTTATAATAACACTTCCAATGTTGTATGATTTTAAAGGTATTATTTCTGGAAATGATTTTGTGTTAGGTCCTGCAAGCATGTCTGTCTTTATAAGATTTTGTAATAATAATTCAACACCCATAGTTGTTATGAATAATGTAACCTTTGGTGAATTACGCAATGGTTTATAGGCTACTCTTTCTATAAGCATTCCTAATGCAGCACATGCTACCATTGCAAATACAAGTGTTTCTGTAAAACCAAATCTTAATACTGAAACTGCAAAATATCCTGCATAAGCACCAAACATATAAATATCACAGTGTGCAAAATTGATTAATTTTATAATTCCATAAACCATTGTATATCCTATTGCTATAAGTGCATAAACACTTCCCTGACAGACTCCATTTACGATCTGCTGAAGTAAAGTATTCATATTTTCCGCCTCCCTCTATAATGAAAAATCAAAAGCCTGCATTATACCTTCATCCTAAATGCAGGCTTTACAACATATTTTATATAATTACTATTTGGGTTGAATTTCCTTTACGAACTCAAATTGTCCATTAGAAACTTTGTTGATTACAACACTCTTTATCGGATCTCTATTTTCATCGAATTTATAGTGAGTAGTTCCACAGTTTTCATCTAACTTCTTTAATGCATCTTTTATTGCATCTGAGTCAGTGCTTCCAGCATTCTTAATTGCTGTTGCCATAATATAAACTGAATCATATGCAAGTACTGAGAATGCACCTGGATCTTGTCCATATTTATTCTTATAGTTAGATACAAATGTTTTTAAATTTTCTGATTTAATAGATACATGATCTGTAAAGTAAGCGCCTTCAACTGCATCTCCACCAACTGCCATAAGCCCTGGATCAGACCATGAATCACTACCTAAAAGTTGAATATTTAAACCAAGTTCTTTAATTTGTTTTGCAATTAATCCGACAACATCATAATCATCAGGTATGAAAAGTACTTTTACACCTTTGTTTCCTATTTCTGTTAGATAAGATTTGAAATCACTTTCACCAGTATTATACTTTCCTTCATAAGCTACTTCTCCACCTAACTTTTGGAATGTATCTTTAAATGTACTTGAAATACCAACACAGTAGTCTTTTCCAACATCATATAAAAGTGCAACTTGTTTTGCTTGTAAATCGTCATATGCAAATTCTGCTGCAATTTTTCCTTGGAATGGATCTATGAAACATGCACGGAATACATAGTCGCCGCCTTCTGTTGTAACCTTTGCGTTTGTAGATCCAATAGAAAGCATTACTTTTTTATTTGCAGTTGCAATTGGAGCCATTGCTATTGAACAGCTGCTTGCATATGTTCCTAAAACTGCATCTACTTTATCCTGATCTATTAATTTAGTAATTGCATTTGGTGCTGTTGCTGGTTTATTTTCATCATCTTCAATAACAGCCTTAATTTTTTTACCATTGATTCCACCCTGATCATTAATTTCTTCAATGGCTAGTTCTGCACCATTCTTCATAGCACTTCCTAAATTAGGAACACTTCCTGTTATAGGAAGTACGAATCCTAAGTTGATAGTATCTGACTGACTTCCTGTAGAACTTCCTCCACTGCTCGTCTCAGCTGTTTCGCTACATCCTGTAAATGACATCATGCATATTGATGCTACAGTTAATGCAGCTGCTAATTTTGTTAATACCTTTTTCATAAGAATCCCCTTCTTTCTTTATGACTTCGTTTCATTTACTGCAAATAAATGTACTTATATATAAAAACAAGCAATGATATTACATATAAATATACTTATACACAACACCATTGCTTGTAATTATTTCAAATATTTTGCTTTAAATGTGTAAAAAAATAAGCGAACCTTATGATAATCATAAGCTTCGCTGCTTTCTACTTATTCCTATTATATATTCACATATATAAAATTTCAATATGACACTTGAATAATATTTGTTGTGCAATTGCACAATCTGATATGTTAATTTTCTATAGTATTTATCTAAATTCTAATATCATTTACATATGAAAAAATATATTATACATTCTTTATTATAGTTTTTATTACGTTTCTTAAATTCATATCCATAAAAGTATATGTGCTATCAACATGTCCTGTTATTTCTGGCGATAAATTAGAATGTATGTATAATGAAGATAATCCTACACTTTTAGCTCCATCTATATCACATATAGAATCGTTTCCAATCATTATACTTTCATTAACATTAATATTATGCTTAGTTAACAAAGCATCGAAAAATGTTTTTTCTGGTTTGCAAATATTATAATCAGATGAGAAAAAAATATCATCAAAGTACTTTTCAATATCTAAAACTCTCATTTCATATGATGTAAATATCCTTTGAGCATTAGATAATAAGTATATCTTTTTACCACTTTCTTTTAAACATCTCAATAATTCTATAGCTCCATCATAAAGCTTTAGATGTTTTATTGATAAAATTCTAAAAACATGTGCCGTATTTTCAATAAGTTCATCAGATGGAACAACAGCTTTATCTTCATACAATTCCTTAAAAATTTTTTCTAAAGGAAAATCTGGATATCTAGTATTAGTAAAACTTTCTTGTAGTTTTTTTACTTTACTATCATAAGTAATTTTTAAATCCTCAGGTGTATATTTTGCTCCTTTGAAAGAATAAAATAGAGATAACTTGTACCAAAATTCAAAACTTTCTTCATCAGTATTAATATCCACTAATGTTCCGTAAAGATCAAAAATATAATTCTTATACATATTACTCCTCCTGTTTGATAACTCTTTTGACCAATTAATTATTATATTTTTATTATAACATCTATAGCGTTATACATGCCTGTAATATGGTAAATAATTCATTTGTGTATATATATTTTTTTATTTTAAATAAAACACCTGCTGAATTAGTAAATACACTAATATGCAACAGGTGTTTATTAAATAATTCAATATTATATTTATAGATATAAATCGTTAAAATCTACATAACATTTGTCGTCCTAGCTATCTTTTCATTTCAAACTTTGACACTATCACTGCGATTAAGACACTTTATTTTTAAGTCTTAATTTATCTGCAATAATTGCAATAAATTCACTATTAGTAGGCTTGCCCTTATCGTTATGAACAGTATATCCAAATAGTTTATTAATTGCTTCTATTTGTCCTCTGCCCCAAGCTACTTCTATAGCATGTCTGATTGCTCTTTCTACTCTTGAAGCTGTTGTATTATATTTCTTAGCTATTGAAGGATATAATTCCTTTGTTACAGCTGAAAGAAGTTCCATGTCGTTTACTACCATAAAAGCAATACTTTTAAGACTTAATTTTCATTATTTTATACCTGAAATATTTCAATAAATTTCAAAATTATCAGTTGGTTTTTAGTATATCAGTTTGTTGGATATACTTTTTTAATAGTATACTATATTTTTAATATCTTAACAAGTATCATCTTTCATTACTAATTTTATAACTTAAACACATTCTATAAATATTTCTAACAGTTTTATTAATTATTTTTATATTAATTGAATATGCAACTACATAAATTTTTTTCTAGTGACTATTTCCCAAATATCTTTTAATTCTATTATCTCAATATTAATATTTTTTTCTTCATTAATTAGTTGAAACTTATACCCTGGCTCTTTTAATTCATTCTTTTTTAATATTAAATTTATCTTTTCTCCACTCATGCATAACCCAACAAAATTGTTATAAATATCTTTATGACTTATCTCCCAACAAATAATAGTATGTAAATTTTCTATGCAATTGTTAATCTCATTAGGTAATACCTTTTTAAAATCACACCAAAATAAGTTTTCTTCATCATTATCATAATAAGCTAACGAATCGTATGTTGTGTTTTGACTATATGACGGAATATTTATATTTATGTATTTAGGATAAATATATTTTAACAACATAAAATTTCCATATAAATCAATCTCCGTATGAGGAACATAAATATCTTTTCCTTCAATATTTATAGACTTTTTAATATCTATATCTTTTTTTTGTTTTATAAATTCATTTCTAATTTTAGTAATATTTTTATTTTGATTCTTGATAAAATCATCTGAACTCACATTTTTTTTATTCTTTTTATTATCATTTTTTTCATTACTATCTTCAATAATTATTTTCGTTGGAGTAGTACTTTCTAAAGGGATATTTATATTAGTATCTTTAAGATATTTCTTTTTAAATTCATTACGAAACTTTTTTGAATTTTTATTTTGACTTTTATAATCTTGTACCAAATTATAATATTCTTCATATCTATCTCTAAGTATCTTTTGACTTTTTTCAGTTAAATTAGAATCAAACTCATACATATCATTTAATCCCATGTAAGAATTTCCTTCTCCAGTTTCTACAGCTTCGAGATATGACCAATCTTTTTCATCAATTTTATACCCAAAGCTTTGGAACTTTCTCACTATGCTACAACGTACTAAAGCTTTTTTTATATCCTTAGAATTTCCGCTAAATCTCTCTGCTAAATCTTTAATTATTTTTGATACTTTCTCTGAATTATTTAGTTTCCTACGTTCAATAAATGTTCTATAGACGTGCTCACACTTAGGTTTTTCATTCCAATCTTTTACCTTTAAAATATTTGCTTGCCCTTGGATATACATAATTTCAAGATTATATTCTTTCCTTTTAAAACTATCATTCTTTTCATTATCACTTAATCGAAAAATACTTACAGGAATATTATTACTCTCTTTTTCTAATGTATGGTCATATAGACATGCAAGTCTTGTATTTCCTTCAATTACAATATACTTATATTTGCTGATATCTGAAATATTTATTTTTTCTTTAGTCTCCAAATCTAAATCGTCAATAGGTCTTATAACTATTAAATTTATCCAACGAATACCTTTTTTCATAGATTCAAGCAACTCTTTATAGTCATTTCCCTTTTTTATATGTTCAATTATTTGCCTTTGTGTCATTTTTTTTAATTTTCCATCAAACCTTGGGTTAAATGGGTCTAAAAGTATTTCTCTATAGTCTATTTTCTTATCTACATCATAATACAATTTACACACCTCTTTTAAATTCTTTTATCTTTCTCATATCCACACATAACTTTCATTCCGCAAACATCATGAAAAATAATATTAGTTTCAAATACTGACCAATCCTTGTGTGATATTCTTTGAGCCACTTTCAGCGCTTCTATTTCTGTATCATAGGCATATACCTCTGTCTGTTTCCTTATATTCTACAATTGCCCACATTCTTCTTACTTCCTTTGGAAAATCCTCAATAGTCATTAATTTTTTATCATTATCTCTATCTTCAAAAAGATTTATTACTTTACTTTCTTGCATTCCCAAATCCCCATATAACTGATATTATAAAGATTAACCCCTTAGGCTCCAACTAAGTTCACTTTCCTTTACTATAAGGCTTTTTTCATCTTTTCTATACCCCTTTATTCAAAATAATTGCAACTCAAATAAAATATTAACTTTATTATATAATTCTTCCTTATTAGTAAGCTTCCGAATTTACTCTTTTATTAATAATCTATATTCAAATGGTTCAGCATAATATTTATCAAATAATACAATATTTTTTCCATGTCTATTATTGCATACTGTACTTTTATACATAATTCCATCATAACCTAATTGTTTAAAATATTTAGCTATACAATGAAACGGAACATATTGATTACTCTTATCATCACTTTTTACTGGTTTAAATAATTCTTGTGACATAAAATAAAAATAAATCTTTAATACAAATATCTCTGTTGCCTTGTATTGTTGCTTTTTCTGTTCTTCAGTTGCATAGATTGTAAGATAATTTCTAATTTTTTTATATTCTTTTATAAATTCTTCTTGAATTTCATCAATACTCTTATTATCTGATATTGTTAAATTAATAATATTTTTATCAGAACCATTCAATTTTTCAGGTATACGAAATTTACATACCCCATAAACTTCTCCCTTTTTAGCTCTTACTTCTTTTAAAGCAACTTCTTCTATGTATTTATAATTTCTTTCTTCTATTATTTTTTCATTACAAGCTAAATATAAATACTCTACATTTTTAGGGCTAAATCTATTGTCATCATTTATATACTGTTTATTCGGCAAAAATCTTTTAAATGGTAAAGGTTCTATGTCTCTATCTTTATCTATCTTAGTTGCTCTGCAAAATGTATAATCTCTATATAACTTACTGAATGGTACCTTTATAAGTTCATTATCCTTTTCATATTTCAACATATTATCAATTACTGATAAAAAAGTTTCTTTTTTAAGCCTCTCTAAATCAATATCCTTTAGTTCCTTGTTTACTAGTACTTGTCTAAATTCTTCCCATTTTTCTTTATAAGTTTTAATTAGTTGTGGTATATTTTCAGTATCGAACATTCCCTTCCTCCATTTAACATATTTATTTAATTATACCACGCAATATAATTCAATCCATAAACTTCTTACATAATTTAACTCTCACACAAAAGTGCAATTGGGACTTTATGAATGTACAAATATGTCGTAGTCATCTAGAAAATAACCATCGTTTTTCTCTCAAAAACAGGAGGGGATACAATAGCGCAGTGAGTACCTGAAGCGCACGAAGTAAGCAAAGGTTATATGTAATCACTTTATTAATTCTTATATTATCTTTATCTATTTATCCTGATATAAAAACTAGTGGGACAAATCTGTGCAATGAATTAGGTCAATACACGAATATGTCCCATTATATTATTCTAGTCTCTTACTTTTAACTTATCTGTAATTTCTGAAACTCTTTCCCTTTTCATATTAATATAAATTCTTCCATCTTTTACTTCATAATTATTAAATAATAATACCTTAGTGAAGTTTCCCCATCCCAATAGCCTTTTGTTACTATCTCTTAAATCTAATAATTTAATTAATTCCTTCTTTTCAGGAGTAGTAAGTTTTCTGTCTAAGTACTCTGTTGGAACTGCTATTACAGGATAGTCGCTTTGTACTGCTCTAGGTACTCTATACATCAATAATTCAATATCTTTTCTAACTCTTGAACGAGCCTGAATAATAGTATCAGATGTACTGTTATTTACTATTACTATTTCAACATCTTCATCAAGAACATTAATACCAGTTTCATATGCTCCGTTTATGATTAATACATTATATTCTTCGGGAATAATTCCAGTAGTTAATATGGATTCTCTCACTCTAAATTGTTCTTTATTCATTGGATTATCTTTATTGTTGGTACTCCATAAGGCTATTGTATTAATATTTCTAAATGTTTCGTTTAAATATGCTTCTGTTTCTTTGGCAGTTGTTACTCTGTCTGTATATATCAAGCATTTCTTACCATATTTGAATAGGTTAGTTCTAGCAAACCAGTAATTGATTTGTGTTATATCATTAAAAGCACTTACAAAGTTTTCTCTAAGACACTTTATATCTGTTCTATTTGATAAATTGATAACATTCCAGCTACCATTAAAAACATTTGTAACTTTTGAATCATCATTAGGTAATAAGCCATTCATTTCTCTTTTAATTCTTTCATGTGTAGCAGTGAAACCTACGACTTGAACACCTTGCTTTGCTCTTGACATAATATTCTCAATAACTTCTGTGTAATGAGTTGATTCTTCATTGTCAAATTTATCTTTATATTTATATAGATTATGAATTCCATCACATACAATAGTTTTTATATCTGCATATTCAGGCTTATCTTTCTCATAAAAGAATTTTGCATATGTCATGATTACGCAATTTGGTAACACAAATACATCTCTCCATTTAATTTCATGAACATTTACATTAGTGCTTCTAACTTCTTGTTTTATTTCTTCATCTTTTAGAATCATATCTGTTAAATTTGAAGTATCACATAAGTAAATTGCCTTTTCACCTTGCAACAAAGTATTGAAGATATAATAAGTCTTACCTGAACCAGCTGGAGCAACTATTAAATTTATCTTATTCTTATGTAGCATAACCCCCTCATTTTTAATAATCTCGTTAACCGTTAATTTTTTCATTTGTTAACAACCTCCTAAAAATTTTTAACTATGTTATTTTCATAGTATGTATTTAATTCATAGTATTTTTAGAAGCAAAGATTGCTGGAGCTTTACGCTCCAACCTCTTAATAATAATAACGGTTTTCACGTTGAATTCTTCGATACTCTCTTTCTTCTTCTTCCATTAGTAATATTTTATAGTTTTTTACTCGTCTTCCAAAAGCTAATTCAGGCTCCTTTCTTGTTGTATCGATTGGTGTTAAAGTAAAATTAAAATCTTCATGTTTTTTTGAATCTTTCATATTTGATATTCTCCTTTTAATTAAAATTATCATTTTATTTCTTTTAATTCTGCAACCATAATTGATTCGCTTTTCATAATTGCCTTATGTTTATATTGTATAAATCTTTCTCACAGAGTAAACTCCAACCAAAAAAGATTTGAACAAATTTTTTATTTCTTGTCCAAATCTTCCTAAATTTTATTTTTTTCTTTTATTGTTTTCCCTTATGAGAGTGCTTTTCGATATGCCTGTTATTTCAACAACTTCATTATAGCTTTTATCTCCACCGTTTACTGATAGCAAGCTCAAGGCATGTTGCAATTGCTTATCTGTATATGACTTAGGTCTGCCTTCCTTAAAGCCTTCCTTCGTTCTTGCTATTGCTTTTCCCTCTTGTGTTCTTTCAACTATCATATCTCGTTCAAATTCTGCAAAACTAAAGAATATGTTTCTTATTAACTTTGAAGCTGGAGTGTTATCCATAACCCCTATATTTAATATATTTACCTTTATTCCCTTTTCAATTAACTCATTAACAAGTTCGCTTCCTTGAGTCATGCTTCTAGCAAATCTGTCCAGCTTACATACTACTAATGTATCTCCAGCTTTTAGCTCATTCAATAACTTTGTAAACTCTGGTCTATCTGTTTTAGTTCCTGTAAAAGAATCTTGATATACCTTATCTGCTCCATTATCTTTTAACTTCTCTATCTGACTTTCTAAACTGTTTCCATCATTAGCCTGTCCTTTTGTCGAAACTCTTGCATAACCATAAATCATAATCAAAAAACCTCATTTCTTAGCCCAAACTTTTGACACCAAGTTTAGACACCATTCTATATACTGATTTTACGTTATGATTTTATCAGTGTCAATACTTTTAAGTTGTGACACTTAACACGTATATAATATTTACTCTATAAGTATAAAATTAAATCTGTCAGGCGATTTCTGATTTAATATTTCTGCCTTAACTTCATACCTATGACTCTCATTATATTTATCTTCAAAGTCAATCATAAATCTCACCACTAAATAATCTCCATGCAACGCAGTATTTTCAAATTCAATTTTAGCTTCTTCTCCGCTTAGCAATGCATTATTTGATATTTTACACTTTTCTTTACTATATATTAATTGTCTCTCTTTATCATGTACAGAAAAAGATGATACTATCAATCCATTTGCAATATTTTCCGAAACATTTTTTAAATGAATATACCAATTTGCAAAAGTACCATTTGATCCCATAGATGAAGTTATATTAAATCTAGGTATATTCATTTGCTTTTGTTGATTATTTATCAGCTCATTAAATTTTTGATTTTTAATTGCTAATTGTTGATTTTGCCACAATGCTAATCCACCCAATAATACAGTTCCTCCAAATGATAACAACGAGCCGTAAAATTGAAGTAATTCACCAGCTGACCATTTTGCCATAAAAAATTTACAAGGCATTTCAATACTATATAATATGTGAATCAACAATACTGGCAAAAATATTATTACAAAACTTAATATAATTGAAGCTATTATGTGCTTTTTAACCCATTCCTTTAAATTCCCCATTTTTATCTCCTCCTAAAAAATCCTACTATAAGTCTTCTTTTACTTCATTATAAATTGAATTACATATCAATACCCCATATTCAGCCATGAATTGCTTTTGATTATCTGTAAACAGTTCTCTTTCCTTAAGGCTTTCTTGTGTTGAGTGCCTAAAGCATTGAACTTTTTTTCTTAAACTCTTTATATCATTTTCATTAATAAAGCCCAAAAAAATATCATCATAATCTAACGTAATGAATTTGTTATTTCTTTTTAATAAATATTCAATTAAATTTCCTATTTCTTTCAGTTTTTCATCAATAGCCATCTCATTAAATTGTGCATTTCTTGTTGATATTTTTTGAATTAATGCATCTACTTCTTCTTCAATAGTTATTTCATTATCTCCACTTTCTTTTAATTTTTCCATATCATTGAGCACTTCTTTAATTTTCTTTTTATCGTAATCTGTTAATTCATTATTTTTCATTCTAAAATCTTCATAATGCTTCATCAAAGCAATAACTAGTTTTGCAACTTTTATGTTACTTTCATTTTCTATAACTTGTCGCAATTTATTCGCTTTTGAACAATATTCTTCATACCCATCATCCTCATACACATCAAGATTAATAATACCCTTTACAAATCTTTGGAATGAACTATTAGAAAAATCTATTACATATCCTGTTTCCATTCCAAATAATTCTTCTATTGTTTCTCTTGTAGTAAACTTCAATTCTGACATATACCCTCCATTTGCTTTATTTTTTTCAAGTAATTACACAATTATTATAACCTTTTTTTTACATTATATTAATTATTTGTTTAGGAACTTATGAGTTACTGAAATGTATAATTATCTTACCTATATCTACAATTCAATAGTTGTAGACATAAGTAAGAATAATATTTATTGTTTAGTTTACTCATTGAGAACCTCATTAAACACTTCTATTATTATTGCAGTTACTGCTCATCAGCTTTACCATTTATAACTTGTCCTAAATGTTTTATCCTTTGCTAATGCTTACCCATTCATTAGAATGCCAAGCTACCTCCACAACTGTTATTTCTAGGCTATCGGTCGTTGTCCACCTTGCATATGCTCAATACCTTGCATAAGTTCCAATAGAAGTAACTCCCTTATGATCAAGCACATAGTTGATTTTCTGCATTGGCTCAACTTACCTACTATTTATTTTATAGTTGCAATAGTGCATGACAACTGACCTATACCTTAAAATTGGGTATAGGAAATAAAGCCTTGCATTCTCCAATTTTTTCAATTACAATTAAGTTGCTAAACTGTTTGTAACCTCCTTTGTTGGAGTTGCAAAGATTTATAAAACTATATTTAGTTTTAGTAGTTACCATTACTGTGGTAGCTATTTTTTTATTTTCTCATATTCTCAAGAGGTGAAAACCGTTGATAGCTCTTTCTTATATCCTCTGATGTAACATCCAAATAAGCCTGTTCTGTTACAATTACGCTTGAATGCCCAAGTATCTTAGACAATATAAATATGTCCCCTCCTGACAGCAAGAAACGCCTTGCAAAGTTATTCCTTATCTGATGGCAAGTTATACTTTCAGCAATCCTTGCTCTAATGCAATATTTTTTAAGATTTTTTTCAAAATTCATAACATTAAAATTTGATCCTCTTGTACTTATAAATACATATTCAGTATCAAAGTACCTTTCTTTGTAATCAATCCATTTTCTTAAAATACCTTGCATTATTGTGCTGAAAAAGACATATCTGTTCTTTCTCCCTTTTGCTATTTCTGCTGGAATGAATATTGCTTTTTTATCAATAAGTACATCATCCATCTTTAAGTTAAGCGTTTCGCCTATTCTCATTCCAGTGTCCATAAGAAGCTGCAATATCACATAATCTCTATATTCAGCAAATGAGGTCAAATCTAGGGACTTAATAAGCTTATTAAAGTCAACATCCTTTATTTGGCTCTTAGGCTTTATTCTGTGCTTATATGGTCTAATCTGCACAGTTGGATTCTTTTTAATGACTTCGCTATCATATAACCATGTAAAATACACTTTGATGTTCCTTAAGTAGTTATTTACAGTGTACATTGACACCTGCTTTCCAAAATCTCCTCTAGCAGTTGGGTTGTTAGACTTTCATGAATTGACATCTGCAACATATGAATATTTTCCTTTTGTTTTTGTAAACTCAAGATAATCCTTGATGTTTTTTGTTGTTACATCAAGAGGAGTAAAAACATTAACTTCATCCGCTAAATATTTAGCAAACAACTTTAATGTCCCCTCATAGGACTTCATGGTCTTTTTAGTCAAATCCTTATTGGTGCAGTAAATCATAAAGTCGTTAATGCTTTCGTCAAAATCATAAATTCTTTTCTTAAGTCTAGGCATAAAAAAATAAGACACCTCCTAATCAGTTATCTCAACCGATTATTCGATATCTTATTGAATATTCATATATTTGTTGGCTATATTTTGTAAAGGTTACATGACCTCAACCCAGTAAAATAGCCCTAGCTTACTTTATTTTTAAGTCTTAATTTATCTGCAATAATTGCAAT
>ULRM01001594.1_pt1 | contig 32338 bp, 30 predicted proteins | sample 1955551 | NCBI WGS metagenome assembly ULRM01 (sample SAMEA4835686, study PRJEB28245) | human gut metagenome | biome: gut microbiome; material: fecal sample | place: Denmark | collected 2008
ACTTCGACAACGCTATCATTGCAGCGGGTTCCCGTCCGATTGAACTGCCGTTCATTCCGCATGAAGATCCGCGCGTATGGGACTCCACTGACGCGCTGGAGCTGAAAACCGTACCAAAACGTCTGCTGGTAATGGGTGGCGGTATCATCGGTCTGGAAATGGGCACCGTATACCACGCGCTGGGTTCACAGATTGACGTGGTTGAAATGTTCGACCAGGTTATCCCGGCAGCCGATAAAGACGTGGTGAAAGTCTTTACCAAGCGCATCAGCAAGAAATTCAACCTGATGCTGGAAACTAAAGTGACCGCCGTTGAAGCGAAAGAAGACGGTATCTACGTTTCCATGGAAGGCAAAAAAGCCCCGGCTGAAGCGCAGCGCTACGATGCCGTTCTGGTCGCTATCGGCCGTGTGCCGAACGGTAAAAACCTCGACGCAGGCAAAGCTGGCGTGGAAGTTGACGACCGTGGCTTTATCCGCGTTGACAAACAGCTGCGCACTAACGTGCCGCACATCTTCGCGATCGGCGATATCGTTGGTCAGCCGATGCTGGCGCACAAAGGCGTTCACGAAGGCCACGTTGCGGCAGAAGTTATCGCCGGTATGAAGCACTACTTCGACCCGAAAGTTATCCCGTCTATCGCTTATACCGAACCAGAAGTTGCATGGGTTGGTCTGACTGAGAAAGAAGCGAAAGAGAAAGGCATCAGCTATGAAACCGCCACCTTCCCGTGGGCGGCTTCTGGCCGCGCTATCGCTTCTGACTGCGCTGACGGTATGACCAAACTGATTTTCGACAAAGAATCTCATCGCGTTATCGGCGGGGCGATTGTCGGCACCAACGGCGGCGAGCTGCTGGGTGAAATCGGCCTGGCGATTGAAATGGGCTGTGACGCTGAAGACATCGCGCTGACTATCCATGCTCACCCGACTCTGCACGAGTCCGTTGGCCTGGCTGCGGAAGTGTTTGAAGGTAGCATCACCGACCTGCCGAACCCGAAAGCGAAGAAAAAGTAAGTTTTTCTTTCAGGCAAAATGAAGAAGCGGCTCAGTGAGCCGCTTTTTTTATGCCTGATGTTTAGAACTGTGTCGCTGTTAATAAAATTGCATACCTTATTAATACTTGAAAAATAGTAACTCTGTAAACTTATAGCTAATTAACTATATGTGAGGTGTGTGATGAAAAGATTTTTAACGACGACGCTGTTGGCAGCAACCTTAGTTTCGGGCATGGCCTGCGCAGCTGATGCCGTTATCCCCTGGGCTGATAACAGCGGCGGTACTGAAAGTACGCATATTGCGGCTATGGGCCAGGATTTAAATATGCAGCATCAGCAGATTACGAAGACTCGCGAAGGCGTGTGGGCGGCCAATTCCGGTAGCATCAGCGCTGACGAAGCGGCGCTGAGCAGCACTAAACCGGCTTTTGCGGGCGACCCGTCTCTGATGCCCCATCAGGGCTAACTCATCACGGCGATATGGCCCGGCGGCGTTATCGCGCGCCGGGCTTTTTTACTGCTCAATGGCCTGCCAGCCATTATCAGGTGAAAACTGAGAAATGGCCTGCGCCTTGTTCGGCGTTTCTTCACCTAAATTAGCCTGATAAACGCGATCATACTGGTTGACCATAAAGCTCATGATGCCGGTTTTCCCCCATGTCGCGGGCCATGCCAGCAGGGCGACGTCATGATTGCCCCCATCTTTGATAATACGGAAACGATAGCCATGATAGCCCTCACCGGGTTCAACGGGGCTAAAGGCTGGCCCTAACGGGCTGGAGGCCTCTCCCGGCGCGACGGGCCAGTAGAGCCCATCTTTCTTGCCGTCGCTGCTGATAATCTTCTGCGCCCAGGCGTGGTTTAACTGATAAAAATCCTGCTGAGCGTCAACGTAAGCGTGCATAGCCTGAATGGCTGACAGTTCATTACGACCAATTGCGCGCGTGAGAATCTCATCTTCAGCCGCGGCCATATCAAAACGCCAGCCATCGTTATCTTTGATAATGGGTATCGGCAGACGCCACTCTGTCCGGCCTACCTCCAGCCAGGCGGTATTTTCCTGCAGAACGATACGGTGGCCAACCTTCCAGTCACGCTGAAAGCGAGCGACGGCGTCAGGGTCGATGCCATCCGGCGGTAAAAATTGCTGCCAGCTATCGCCGAGCAGCCCGGTTAGGGCAGATTCATCATGCCTGCCGATTGCCTCAGCCAGCGCGCTTGCGGCCTCATCAGGGGAGGAAAACTGCTGCTGAGCTAGCGCCATGGCGGGCGCCAGGGCCAGGGCCAGCAGCGTCATTTTTAATAATTTTTTCATTTGCGTATCCTCAGCGATGGCGCAGTTCACGATGCTCGGACAAGTGCTCTCTGACCGCGCTGCGCTGCTCGCTGTTTAAACCTGAGATATGACGGCTCTGCAGGCCGCGTTCCCGCTGCAACTGCCAGTCGGGAGAGCGGATGTCGTTACCGCTGAGTGCATTGACGTGGAGGTCATTTAGCTTCTGCTGGCGTTGCTCGGGCGTTGCGGTCCGCAACTGTTCGCGGCGCTGCTGCTGCCCTGTGGAAGTCTGGATTTGCGTTTTTAGCGCTTCCCGATGTTGCGGTTGTACGGCGCTATGATTAACCGCCTGCGCCTGGTCATAGCCGCGATAGTTATTGCGCTGGGTCAGCTGATGCAGCTGCTGCGATGCGGCCTGACGCTGGGCATCGCGGTAAGGCGCATGTGCGTTCGAGTGACCTGCTGCTGACGCCGGGCCGGTACGCTGCTGCAGCTGAGTCATTGCAGCCTGACGCTGTGCGTTGCGATCGACTGGCTGATGTCGGGTCGCGCTCAGCCCACCGGGAACAGTGGTCTGATGGAATTGCTGCGCAATGTTGTCGTTTGGGTACGGAATATTACCGCGCCAGATGGGATTATGCTGCCAGCTGGCATGATTCCCCGGCAGGTTTTGTCCGGTGATATGGTTGAAATTATTCACGTTGATATTGATGTTATCGCCGTTGTGCGAGTAGTCGCCGTGATGATCATCATCGTGATGGTGATGATCGTCATCATGATGATGGTCATTGTCATCCCAGTCGATATTGCTGAATAAGGCGTAGGTGGTGGCGACGCCGAGGCTAAAACCAAAACCTTTTACAAAGCTATTGGTGAACTGCTCGCCGGGAGGCGGCGGCAGGTAGACCGGTGGATAGGCCGCGTCAGGCCAGGCGCCATAAACCACCGAGGGATTATAGGCCGGCACATACACGACATTCGGATCGGTGGATTCGATCTTAATAATCACTGGCGCCGGGGCGGAGGAGGTGACGGCGCTGCTACTGCGGGAAGCGGTGGTCGTTGACGTTGACGTTGACGTTGACGTTGACGGAACCGCGGAGTTGGTGGCGGTAATGATTTTCTGCTGCGGCGTGGATTTTAACGTTCCGGTTTGCCGGGCAATGGCGCGTAAGCGCTGCACCGAGTCCATTACGTCCTGAGGTTGGGCAAGAAATGCGTTCCCCAGGTTTTCCACCCATGGCGGGTTTTCCCCCATTAACGCCAGCAGAGCGGGGAAGGCGACCAGCGATTTTACGCTGGGATCCCAGGGCTGATTTGCCACCGCCTGTACCGCCGAATCGCCTTTCATCGTCGGATGATCCTGCGACCACTGCACCGCCTGCACGACGTTGCCCGGATAAGTCGAAGCCATTAGCACCTGTGACAGTAGATTGTCGGGATAGAGCGCAATCGGCGCGACCCACTGATCTATCTGCGCGGGAGTTAAGGCGGTAGTCACCGGCTGAGCGGCGGCGGTTGCCTGAGCCGTCTGCGTAACGGCAGGGGGCTCGGGAGCGGTTTGCGGTTCCCGGCTTTTTACATACAGCGTACCCGCGGCGGCGAGTAGCCCGGCGCTGCAAAGCAGGGCGAGCACGTGGGGTTTGAAAGGCAGCGTCATGAGTACTCCCGACACAAAAGTTGGCCCGTTTCGATTGACTATTGTCGAACGACGGAGAAGTGTCTGAGTATTAAGGAGGGCGCATTTGCGTTTTTGATTTTTGTTGGGATTGTGGTCAGTTATGTGTAACAGAATTAATTTTATCTTCCGCTAAACTGACATAAAAACTGCAATATTCTGCCCTTAACGATTCAGCTAATTTTTAATGTTGCTTTTTTGTAAACAGATTAACACCCCGCCAAAATCCTGCTATGCTGCCGACGCGGTATCGGGCATTTACCCTACAAACTACTGTCTCACAGGAGCGTGAAGAGAATCGCCTACCGCATTTTACAATGAGAGCGAGGAGAACCGTCGTGCTAGAAGAATACCGTAAGCACGTAGCTGAGCGTGCCGCCGAGGGGATTGTTGCCAAACCCTTAGACGCAACCCAAATGGCCGCGCTGGTAGAACTGCTGAAAAACCCGCCTGCGGGTGAAGAAGAATTCCTGTTAGACCTGTTAATTAACCGCGTACCGCCAGGCGTCGACGAAGCCGCCTATGTTAAAGCCGGATTCCTTGCCGCGATCGCTAAAGGCGAAGCGACCTCCCCACTGGTTACCCCTGAAAAAGCTATCGAACTGCTGGGCACCATGCAGGGCGGTTACAATATTCATCCCCTGATTGACGCGCTCGACGACGCAAAGCTGGCGCCGATTGCCGCCAAAGCGCTGTCCCACACCCTGCTGATGTTTGATAATTTCTACGACGTAGAAGAGAAAGCCAAAGCGGGCAACGCATATGCCAAACAGGTGATGCAATCCTGGGCAGACGCTGAGTGGTTCCTGAGCCGTCCTCAGCTGGCCGATAAAATCACCGTGACCGTTTTTAAAGTGACCGGTGAAACCAATACTGATGACCTGTCTCCGGCTCCTGATGCCTGGTCCCGTCCGGATATCCCGCTGCACGCGCTGGCGATGCTGAAAAACGCCCGTGAAGGTATCGACCCGGATCAGCCTGGCGTCGTTGGCCCGATTAAGCAAATTGAAGCCCTGCAGCAAAAAGGCTTCCCGCTGGCCTACGTTGGTGATGTCGTCGGTACCGGCTCATCGCGTAAATCCGCCACCAACTCGGTGCTGTGGTTTATGGGCGACGATATTCCGAACGTGCCGAACAAACGCGGCGGCGGTCTGGTTCTCGGCGGCAAAATTGCGCCTATCTTCTTCAACACCATGGAAGATGCTGGCGCGCTGCCGATTGAAGTTGACGTAAACCGCCTGAATATGGGCGACGTCATCGACGTTTATCCGTTCAAAGGCGAAGTGCGTAACCACGAAACCGGCGAGCTGCTGGCGAACTTCGAACTGAAAACCGACGTGCTGATCGACGAAGTCCGCGCCGGTGGCCGTATTCCGCTGATTATCGGTCGCGGCCTGACCACCAAAGCGCGTGAAGCGCTGGGTCTGCCGCACAGCGATGTTTTCCGTCAGGCGAAAGATGTAGCGGAAAGCAGCCGCGGATACTCGCTGGCGCAGAAAATGGTTGGCCGCGCCTGCGGCGTTGCCGGCGTCCGTCCGGGCGCTTATTGCGAACCGAAGATGACCTCCGTAGGCTCTCAGGACACCACTGGCCCAATGACCCGTGATGAGCTGAAAGACCTGGCATGCCTGGGCTTCTCTGCCGACCTGGTGATGCAGTCCTTCTGCCACACCGCTGCGTATCCGAAGCCGGTTGACGTGACAACGCACCATACGCTACCGGACTTCATTATGAACCGCGGCGGCGTATCGCTGCGTCCGGGCGATGGCGTTATCCACTCCTGGCTGAACCGTATGCTGCTGCCGGATACCGTGGGCACCGGCGGTGACTCGCATACCCGTTTCCCGATTGGTATCTCTTTCCCGGCAGGCTCCGGTCTGGTGGCGTTTGCCGCAGCAACCGGCGTTATGCCGCTGGATATGCCGGAATCAGTACTGGTTCGCTTTAAAGGCAAAATGCAGCCGGGTATCACTCTGCGCGATCTGGTGCATGCGATCCCGCTGTACGCAATCAAACAAGGTCTGCTGACCGTTGAGAAGAAAGGGAAGAAAAACATCTTCTCTGGCCGCATTCTGGAAATTGAAGGTCTGCCGGATCTGAAGGTCGAGCAGGCGTTTGAGCTGACCGATGCCTCCGCCGAGCGTTCTGCTGCCGGCTGTACCATCAAGCTGAACAAAGAGCCGATTGTTGAATATCTGACCTCCAATATCGTCCTGCTGAAGTGGATGATCGCCGAAGGTTACGGCGATCGTCGTACCCTGGAGCGTCGCGTTCAGGGCATGGAAAAATGGCTGGCCGATCCGCAGCTGCTGGAAGGCGATGCGGATGCAGAATATGCGGCGGTGATCGAGATCGATCTGGCCGATATCAAAGAGCCTATCCTCTGCGCGCCGAACGATCCGGACGATGCGCGTCTGCTGTCCGACGTGCAGGGTGAGAAGATCGATGAAGTCTTTATCGGTTCCTGCATGACCAACATTGGCCACTTCCGCGCGGCCGGTAAGCTGCTGGACAGCGCACAAAGGCCAACTGCCGACTCGCCTGTGGGTGGCGCCGCCAACCCGTATGGATGCTGCGCAGCTGACTGAAGAAGGCTACTACAGCGTGTTCGGTAAGAGCGGTGCGCGTATTGAAATTCCTGGCTGCTCCCTGTGTATGGGTAACCAGGCGCGCGTTGCCGACGGTGCGACGGTGGTTTCAACCTCAACCCGTAACTTCCCGAACCGTTTAGGTACCGGCGCTAACGTCTTCCTGGCTTCTGCGGAGCTGGCGGCCGTTGCGGCGCTGATTGGTAAGCTACCGACACCGGAAGAGTATCAGACCTACGTTGCTCAGGTGGATAAAACCGCGGCGGATACCTACCGCTACCTGAACTTCGATCAGCTGGGTCAGTATACTGAGAAGGCTGATGGGGTGATTTTCCAGACCGCGGTATAACGCAATAAGTCAGCGTTGTACATAATCCCTTCAATGCCCGGTGAACATTGCATCACCGGGCATTTTTATTTCCAATCCCTCCGTCCGCGACGCTTTTTTTCTCTCTGACTGCTGCGATAATGACGTTATGGGTACAGTGCAGCGGTGACGTACTGCCCTTGCAGAGGAAAAGACTATGGATTACGAATTTCTGCGCGATATTACCGGAGTGGTAAAGGTGCGAATGTCGATGGACCATGAGGCGCTCGGCCACTGGTTCAACGAGGAGGTTAAAGGCAACCTTGCCCTGCTGGATGAAGTAGAGCAGGCTGCGCGTACCATTAAAGGCAGCGAACGTTCCTGGCAACGTGCCGGCCATGAATACACGCTATGGCTGGATGGTGAAGAAGTGATGATCCGCGCTAATCAGCTGGATTTTTCCGGCGATGAGATAGAAGAGGGGATGAGCTACTATGACGAAGAAAGCCTCTCGCTCTGCGGCGTTGAAGATTTTTTGCAGGTCGTTGCTGCCTACCGGGAGTTTATGCAGCAGCGCTAAGTCTGGCGGAGCCTCCGTGCTCCGCCGGGCGTTACACCGCCGGAATATTTCTTGCGTAGTAAATTTCGCGCATCTCTTTCCAGAGCCGATCGGTGATGACCCTGCGCTCTTCTTCCGTTAAATCTTCCGGCCTGGTGTGAAACATGTAGTGCTTAAGGTCGAACTCCTTCAGCAACATCTTGGTATGGAAAATATTTTCCTGATAAACGTTCACGTCCACCATGTCATACAAAGATTTAATATCCTCGGACATGAAGTTTTGAATGGAGTTGATTTCATGATCGATGAAGTGCTTCATACCGTTCACATCACGGGTGAAGCCGCGAACGCGGTAATCGATGGTGACGATATCGGATTCAAGCTGGTGAATCAGATAGTTCAGGGCTTTCAGCGGCGAAATGACTCCGCAGGTTGAGACTTCAATATCGGCGCGGAAGGTGCACAGCCCGCCTTCAGGATGGCTTTCCGGGTAAGTGTGAACGCAAATATGGCTTTTATCGAGATGCGCCACGACGGTTTCCGGTAGCGGGCCCGGGTGTTCCGTCTGATCGATGAGCTGCGGGTCGATCGGCTCTTCGCTGACCAGAATAGTCACGCTGGCGCCCTGAGGTTCATAATCCTGACGGGCAATGTTAAGAATATTGGCGCCGATAATCGAACAGGTCTCCGACAAAATTTCCGTCAGGCGGTTGGCGTTATAGAGTTCATCAATATAGGCGATGTAGCCATCGCGCTCCTCTGCCGTTTTTGCGTAGCAGATATCATAAATGCAAAAACTCAGGCTTTTGGTCAGATTGTTAAAGCCGTGCAGCTTCAATTTTTTCAATTTAGATCACCCCCTTACTTAACGGTGGATAGCGCATCCAGTAAATATTGCGGTAAAGCAAATGCCGCCGCGTGAATTGCCGGGTTGTAATAGCGACACTTCAGGTTTGACTTGTGAAAACGGGCCTGGATGATTTCACTGGAAAGATGGCGCAGGGCTTCATTGTCCGTGGCCCACGCGAAGGTCATGATGCCGCCGTAATAGGTTGGGATCGCCGCCTGATAGAAGCTTACATCACCAAAGTAATGGCTGAGCTTACGATGGCTATCGACGGCTTCATCCTGCTGCAGGAAACTAACGCCGTTCTGAGCAACGAAGATTCCTCCTGGATTGAGGCAGCGTTTGCAGCCTTCGTAAAAGGCGGAAGTGAACAGGCTCTCGCCGGGACCGATAGGATCGGTGCAGTCGGAGATAATGACGTCAAACGTTTGCGCGGTTTGATTAACAAAATTGACGCCATCGTCAATAACCAGCGTAAAGCGCGGGTCATCGTACGCGCCAGCATTATGATTAGGGAGATACTGGCGGCAGAATGAAACTACACCCGCGTCAATTTCAACCATGGTGATGGTTTCGATGTTGCGATGACGGGAGACTTCGCGCAGCATTGCGCCATCGCCGCCGCCGATGATTAATACATGTTTCGCCTGACCGTGGGCCATCAAAGGAACATGGGTCATCATTTCATGATAGATAAACTCATCACGTTCGGTGGTTTGCACTACGCCATCCAGCGCCATCACGCGGCCAAAGGCAGCGTTTTCGAATATGATTAAATCCTGATGATCGGTTTTCTCATGATACAGTACGTTATCAACGCTGAAATACTGACCAAAATGGTCGTGCAGCGTTTCATGCCACAGATTGCTATCGGCCACGGGCAGATCCTCCTTTGTTAACACCTGTTACACCCATTAAAAATGAGCGCAACATCATAGCCAACTATAGAAGATGATGCACGGTGGATATTTCAGCAAATGAAGCGTGGGGCATAACCTTTCAAGAAAAGGGAAACACGCCCCCTGTCAGGAGGCGTGAGGATCAGGGGTTTTTCGCCTGGGGTTGTGCCGCCGTGGCGTCTACGATTCTGACTGAATACACCATGGTCGCTCCGGGCGGGATTTTGGGTGGCCGGCCTTCGCTACCATAGGCGAGTTCAGGAGGGATAACCACCGTAATAGAACCGTGGTTCCCCAGGCGCTTTATTGGCCCGAGGAAGACAGGAGGATAGGATTTTAGGGTCTGAGACCAGACTTTGCCTTCCGCTTCCATGTCGTTAATAACGGTTCCATCGATTAGCGTCTCCTTGATGGTTACGGTGACGGTATCGCTGTCGAGGATCTTACCTTCGCCGGCATAGTCGATACGGCTGTATACCCCATCTTTAAATACCACACCTTTTTGTTTCGCGAACTTTTGTTGGTATTTTTTTCCTTCGTTAACCATCTGCTGTTCTATCTTATGCAGATGCTGAAAGACCTTTTTCGACACATCGAACAGAGCCTTATTGCGCGCTTTCTCGTCGAGGGCGATTTTCCCTGAAAAGGAATCCAGGATGCCCTGCAGAACGGTATCTTTACTGATTTTTATGCCCTGTGAACTGCGGGTGGACAACACTTTTAGCGCCTCCTCGCCCATCGATACGCCGACAGAGTAAGCCTGCTGCTGAGGCTCTCTGGTAAGATCGATAGCCGCCGGGTTTTTACCTGATTTCGTCTCGGCATCAGCAAGCCGGGCCTTTAGCTGGCTTATCTCATCAGCGCTGGCCTGCAGCAGGGCGTTGTTTTCATCTGCCTGCGGGCTGACCGCATTTTCCTGAGGCGCTGGCTGCTGCCTGCTGATGGTGAAGGAGTCCAGTTTTGCCGTGAGCGCCCGGTTTTCTACCCCCGTGGCCGCCAGTTTTACCGCCAAATCCTGCTTTTCCGCTACTGCGGCAGCAAGTTTCGCCGCCAGCGCTTGCCTGCCGGTTTCTCCCGCATCCAGTTTTGTTTTGAGTTCCCGCTGTGCGGTTTCTGCGGCGACGAGCTTTGCAGCGAGCGCTTGCTTGTATGATGCAGCGGCAGCAAGCTTAGAGGCGATATCTTGCTGTTGTTTTTCCTCAGCCGCGAGCTTCTTTAACAGCGTTTGCTTTTCAGCGGCGGCTTCCGTTAGCAGTGATTCAAGCTTTTGTTTCGCTGATTCCGCAGAAGCTAGCTTTTTTTCCTGTAGCAGAATTTTATTTTCCGTGGCATTGAGCTGCCCCAGTTTCTGTTTCATTTCAGCGGCGGCGGAGAGCTCTTTGTCTATTAAGCGTTGTTTTTCTGCTACGGCAACCGTTAATGCTTTCTCAAGCTGGCGAATTTTATCCGTCAGATCTTTTTGATTGTCCTGTACGGCATAAACCCTAGCTGGCTTTGCTGAAAGCTGTTGTCGAAGTTGCCGAATGATTTTATCTTTTTGAGCAATTATTGCAGCCTGGCGTGAAACTTCAGTGACTTTCTGTTCGTTTTTTTTATTCGTTGTTTGCGTAATAGCGTTTTTTTCTTCAACGGACTTCGCAGGCGCGCGATCTTTCTGAGCCTGCTGCTCTTTAGCGTAATTTAAGAATGCCGGCCCTGACGCGTCACTATTCGAATTTGCCGTAACATGTATCAGCGCCTCTTTTTCCGCGCGAGCGTCGGGTGACGGCGACAGCGCCAGCACAAGCGCTGCTGCCAGCGATATCGAATTAAAGTTAATGGCTATTTTTCCGTTCATGGCTGAACATTTTCACCGCGTTTAACCAGACTATCGATCAGTTCCTTTTCAATATCCGCGCATAGCTTGATTGATTTGAACTGGTACATGGAGTCGATACCCTGTTTAGTTGGCTCTGCAACTTTGCTGCGCACAGAATTATATTGAGATGCGGCGTTGAGCAGGGCGGTGAACTCATTCCCCAATTTAGCTGCCTGCTTTGGATTCACCTCTTTCAGTGACTCCAGCGCTTTACGGCAAGTCTCAATGCGCGCTTGCTCCTCGGCAATTCTCTGCTGTTCAGTTTGCTGTTGATTTAATGTCGCGTCAGGTAAAGGTTTCATTAATCTGGCGGATTGTCGGGATTGTGTTGATTGACAACCTACTAATAAAATGACGGCCAGAGGTGCTATGCGGGTAAATAAGGATATGTTCAAGGTTTCATTCCATTGATAAAAAGGGTCGTTATCGGGCGATAATAATGTGCAAAAAAGGAGATTGCAATAATATGGCTGCTGTTTTTTTTATGGTTTATTAGAATTAATTTTATTAATTAGTTAAACACTTAATGAATTATCGGTGAGGTTTTTGAATTGAGATATGAATTAGTCGTCGCTGTAAAGTGAATTGCTATTACTAATAACGCAATAGCCGTATTTAAACGGCTATTAAACTTGTTAAATCAGAAGCGTGATTATTTCACGTAGGCGAGCAGGCTTAGCGAGTCGCGAGCCAGCGCTTTACATTTTTTGGTGGTAGGAATTTTGATTCCGCTGAGATCCCGATAGCTATCCTCGCCCAGGGCTTTCATATTGAAGCTGTCGTAGTTGCTTAAATCCCACTGGTTCTGCTGAGCAAAGAACACCAGAGCGCGACGAATCTGCGTGTTAGGCAGATTTTGATAACCGCAATCGTTCTTCAGAAAGACGAATACCGCCGTCAAATCAGCCATATCTTCCGCTTCGGACTCGCTTAATGCATAGCTATTGGCGGAGAGAGTAAGCAGGCTGCCAAGCACTATTGTTCTGAAAAGCGTCTTCATTTTTTCTACCATTGAACCACTGACAAACAAAGTTAGCATACTTCTTTACACTACGCTGAGCTTTATTCTTACTCTTCCGCTTGACCTTCCCGTTGGTGGAGGGTTTAAGCTCATTTATTCACCTGCAGAATAAAAGGATGTGAAAAATGCAACGTCGTGAATTTCTTAAATTAACCGCTGCGGTCAGCGTAGCCAGCGCATTGCCGCTCTGGAGCCGCGCGGTTTTGGCTGCCGGTCGTCCCTCTTTGCCCGTGCCGGAACTGCTGATGGCTGACGCGCGCAATCGCATCTCCTTAACCATTCAGGCCGGAAAAACGCAGTTCGGCTCTCACCTGGCGACGACCTGGGGCTACAACGGTAGCCTGCTGGGGCCGGCCCTGCAGCTTAAGCAAGGCGAGGCGGCAACCATCGATATTCATAATCGTCTGGCGGAGGAGACTACCGTGCACTGGCACGGTCTGGAGGTTTCCGGCGTCGTTGACGGTGGCCCTCAGGGGGTGATTCCCGCAGGAGGTTCCCGTACCGTGACGTTTACGCCAACGCAGCGGGCGGCGACCTGTTGGTTCCACCCTCACCAACACGGTAAAACCGGCAGACAGGTGGCGATGGGGCTGGCCGGTCTGGTGCTCATTTCTGATGCAGAAAGTGAAAAGCTGCTCTTGCCAAAGCAGTGGGGAATCGATGATGTGCCGGTGATCGTGCAGGATAAGAAATTCACCCCGGAAGGCCAGATTGACTACCAGCTCGATATCATGAGCGCCGCCGTTGGCTGGTTTGGCGATACGCTGCTGACCAACGGCGCGCTTTATCCGGAGCATGCCGCTCCTCGCGGCTGGCTGCGTTTGCGTCTGCTTAACGGCTGCAACGCGCGTTCTTTGAATTTCTCTACCAGCGATAAGCGGCCCATGTACGTCGTGGCAAGCGATGGCGGTCTGCTTGCTGAGCCGGTAAAAGTTAACGAGCTGCCGGTGCTGATGGGGGAACGGTTTGAAGTGCTGGTGGATACGACGGACGGTAAACCCTTTGATCTGATAACGCTGCCGGTGAGTCAGATGGGTATGGCTATTACGCCATTCGATAAACCGCAGCCAGTATTACGCGTTCAGCCGCTGACGATTCCGGCTTCCGGTAAGCTGCCGGATGTCCTTGCCGCCATGCCAGCGCTACCTTCCTTACAAGGGCTAACCCAGCGTACGCTGCAGCTCTCTATGGATCCGATGCTTGATATGATGGGCATGCAGGCGCTGATGCAAAAATACGGCGATCAGGCGATGTCCGGAATGGACCACGGCGCGATGATGAACCATGGCGAGATGGGGAATATGAACACTATGAACCACGGCGACATGGAACATATGAATCATGGCGGCATGACGCAGATGAAGCACGGTAATAAGGATTTTGATTTCCATAACGCTAACCGCATCAACGGGAAAGCATTTGATATGAATGTCCCCATGTTTGCGGCGGCGAAAGGGCAGTATGAGCGGTGGGTGATTTCCGGTAAGGGCGACATGATGCTGCATCCGTTTCATATCCACGGTACCCAGTTCCGTATTTTATCTGAAAACGGCAAGGCGCCTGCAGCGCATCGCAGCGGCTGGAAAGACACCGTTCGGGTGGAAGGCGCAGTGAGTGAAGTACTGGTGAAATTTGACCATGATGCCCCGAAGGAGTTTGCCTATATGGCGCACTGCCATCTGCTGGAACATGAAGATACGGGAATGATGTTGGCCTTTACGACTGCCTGAGGACGTTTCCTGCTCGTTCGCCCTGCGCGGCGGGCGGGCACTTTTCTTAAAGTCCTTACCGAGGGTGTTGATTAATAAAATCACGCATATACTGTCGCGATTGCTTAATAATCAACGAGGTTGAAATGGATATTTACCGCAAAGTGATTGCCGCATCGCTGGCGCTATTTGTTACGCTTTCCGCACATGCCGGGATGACGATGGAACGCAAGGACATACCCGATTTAAAGCTTAGTGTTGAAATCCCCGAGGGGCTGACGCCAATGTCTGAAGAGATGGCAAAGCTCAAATACCCTTCCGAAAACCGTCCACAGGTCATTTATGGCGATGAGAAAGGCAAAGCATCGCTGGGGGTTACCGCAGGGCGCAATCCGTTACCAGCGGAGAAGCTCGATGCATTTAAAGAGATGATGCTTAAGATGCTGGAGAGTTTAAAACCGAAGGCCGAGGCCGTTACCGTTGATGGTCATAAGGGGTGGTTACTCACCTTCTATTCGCAGGCTGCGGATACGGAAATTCTCAATATGATGTTAATCACATCGCAGGATAATAAGGCGGTGCAGATGACGTTTAATATGACCAAAGATTTAGTTGAACAGTATCAGGAAGCGGCAAAAGCCTCTTTGCTTTCCCTGCAGTTCGCGAAGTAACTCTGGTCTCGACTGAAAAAAACGCCCGTAAAGGGCGTTTTTTTATTTCCTGTCTCTAAGACAAGGGAAGGGCCTCAGAAGGCAAAGCGGAATTACTTCGCGTCGTCCGGCAGAGCGTAAGCGACGATATAGTCGCCCATCTTCGTGCCAAACGAACCGTGACCGCCCGCAGAGATGACAACGTACTGCTTGCCATTCACTTCATAGGTCATCGGCGTCGCCTGGCCGCCCGCTGGCAGACGGGCCTGCCATAATTTTTCACCGTTGCTCATATTGTACGCGCGCAGGTAGTTATCTGCGGTCGCGCCGATAAACAGCACATTGCCTGCCGTAGAAATAGGGCCGCCCAGCATCGGCATACCCATGGTGAACGGAAGTTTAATCGGCATCGGGAACGGCAGGCTATCCTGCGGGGTACCGATACGTTTTTTCCACACCACTTCGTTGGTTTTTAAATCCAGCGCGGAGATATAGCCCCAGGCCGGCTGTTTGCAAGGCAGACCAAACGGTGACAGGAACGGGTTTAGCGTAACGCCGTAAGGAACGCCGTACTGTGGCTGAATACCGGCTTCAGTACCGGAACCTTTGGCGTCTTTCGGCTGTTCCATCGGGTTGCCGGGGCCGCGCGGGATCAGCTTTGACACAAACGGCAGCGCCATTGGGTTAGCAATCGCCACCTGGCGGTTCGGATCGACGGAGATACCGCCCCATTCGAACATCCCCAGGTTACCCGGGAACACCAGAGTTCCTTGTTCTGACGGCGGGGTGAAGATGCCTTCATAGCGCAGCTGATGGAAGATAACCCGGCACACCAGCTGGTCAAACATGGTGGCGCCCCACATATCCGCGCCGCTCAGGTCTTTTTTCGGGCGGAAGCTCAGATCGGAGAAAGGCTGAGTTTTTGAGACGTAGTCACCTTTCGCCGCCCCTTGCGGAACCGGTTTTTCCGGTGCCGGGACAACCAGCTCACCGTTACGGCGATCGAGGACAAAAATATTACCGGTTTTTGCCGGAGCGTAAATTACCGGTACGGTTTTACCGTTGACGTCGATGTCCGCCAGCGTCGGCTGCGACGGCATATCCATATCCCACAGATCGTGGTGCACGGTCTGGTAGCTCCACGCCAGTTTACCGGTGGTGGCGTTTAGCGCCACGATGGAGCTGGCATAGCGTTCCTGTTCTGGCGTACGGTTGCCGCCCCAGATATCCGGGGTGGTCACGCCCATAGGCAGGTAGACCAAATCCAGCTTCGCGTCATAGGCGGCTGGCGCCCAGGAGTTAGGTGAATTCAGTGTGAAATGATGTTCATCACTCGGAATCGCGTTGGGATCTTTCGCACCCGGATCAAAGGCCCATAGCAGCTTACCGGTATTCACATCAAAGCCGCGGATAACGCCAGACGGCTCGCGGGTCGAGAAGTTATCGGTCACGGCGCCGGCGATAACGATCGTTTTATCAGTAATAATCGGCGGTGAAGTCGGTTCGTACATACCCGGCGTAGTGACAGGCATGTTGGTTTGCAGATTGAGAATGCCTTTATTAGCAAAGGATTCACACAGCTTACCGGTTTCGGCATTGATGGCGAACAGGCGGCCATCGTTGACAGGTAGAATGATACGGCGCGGGCAGTCGGCAACCACATCTGCCGGCGCATTGTCCGCTCTGGCTTCATGATATGAAACGCCGCGGCAGGTCACGTGCTGGAAAGAGGGATCTGCGTTGAGCTGCGGATCGAAATGCCATTTTTCTTTACCGGTGGCCGCATCAAGCGCGAACAGGCGCTGGTGGGCAGTACACAGATAGAGCGTGTCGCCCACTTTAATCGGCGTAACTTCGTTGGTAATTTCGCCCGGATCGTTAGGCTGCTTGAGATCGCCCGTACGGAAGACCCAGGCTTCTTTCAGATTCTTCACGTTATCGGCGTTGATCTGCTTCAGCGGCGAGTAACGCTGTCCTTCCTGATTACGGCCATACGCCGACCAGTCGCCATCGGCAACGTCGGAAATAGGCGCTGCTGGCGTTGCATCCGCTCTCAGCGTACCGTTGACTTCCTGCGGGTCGTTGAAGCCGGCCCAGGTGAGGATGCCGCCGCTAATCAGCAGGGCGACGACCAGCCCGGCAACGGCGCCAGCGGAGGGAATCGGCAGGCGACGCCAGACAAAAGGAAGAATCAGCCAGATGCCGAAGAAGACCAGAATGTCGCTGCGTGGGGTCAGCGCCCAGAAGTCAAAACCAACCTCCCAGACGCCCCAAATCATCGTGGCAAGCAGCAGCGCGGCGTAAAGCCAAAGCGCAGAGCGCTTACCGCGGAACAGGAGGACGGTGACGCCCAGCATCACCAGACCTGCGATAGGGTAGTACCAGGAGCCGCCGAGGGCGACCAGCCAGGCTCCGCCCGCTAAAAGATAGAGGCCACAGAACGCTGCAAAAAGAGCCGTCAGCGTCACGAGTAGCCGTGATTGTTGAGATTTTGTTTCTGCCATAGAAAGACACTCGTTTGATTGTTAATTTTTTACCTGCAATTAATTATAGGATTTAACAAGTGTGATCGGAATCACAAAATGGGCTTTATTAATCACTGCATCGCATATTTCTTTTTGCTGGTATACTGCGTGGCTTGCCGGTCAACGTCGGTGCAATCGCAGCGGCATTGATGATTTACATTAAGAATCAAATGGTTAGTTTTATGAAACATACTGTAGAAGTGATGATCCCGGAAACTGAGATCAAAGCCCGTATTGCTGAGCTCGGTCGTCAAATTAATGAACATTACCAGGATAGCGGCAGCGAAATGGTGCTGGTGGGGCTATTGCGCGGTTCATTTATGTTTATGGCCGACCTGTGCCGTGAAGTTCAGGTACCCCATGAAGTCGATTTCATGACCGCTTCCAGCTACGGCAGCGGCATGTCCACCACCCGCGACGTCAAAATCCTCAAAGATCTGGATGAAGACATCCGCGGTAAAGATGTGCTGATCGTGGAAGACATCATTGACTCCGGCAACACACTGTCAAAAGTGCGTGAAATTCTTAGCCTACGTGAACCTAAATCCCTGGCGATTTGTACCCTGCTCGATAAGCCAAGCCGTCGTGAAGTTAACGTGCCGGTAGAGTTCGTCGGTTTTGCGATCCCGGATGAATTCGTCGTGGGCTACGGCATTGACTATGCTCAGCGCTACCGTCACCTGCCCTATATCGGCAAAGTGACCCTGCTCGACGAATAAAGCGGATTATCTATCCCGGCGGCCCGGGATAATAATTAAGAGGAGCGCGTGAATTACTTGTGATTGACGTGCTTGCTTTTAAGGTTGGAAATACCCTGGCGATAGCGCTGTTCCAGCGTTTCGCGGCTGACGGCGGTCACGTCAAGGTCGCGTAACATGCCGTCGTGAATGCCGTAAGCCCAGCCGTGGATGGTCACTTTCTGTCCGCGCTTCCACGCCGACTGCATAATCGTTGAGTGACCCAGGTTGTAAACCTGCTCCATCACATTCAATTCACACAGCGTATCAAGGCGACGCTCTTCGGGCATCTCACCCAGTAATGAGCTGTGCTTAAACCAGATATCGCGGATATGCAGCAGCCAGTTGTCGATCAGGCCAAGCTCGGTATTTTCAATTGCCGCCTGCACGCCGCCGCAGCCGTAGTGGCCGCAGATGATGATGTGCTCGACTTCCAGTACATCAACCGCGTACTGCACCACGGAAAGACAGTTCAGGTCGGTATGAATCACCAGGTTTGCAACGTTACGGTGTACAAACAGCTCGCCGGGTTCCAGGCCGGTCAAACGTTCGGCGGGGACGCGGCTATCGGAACATCCAATCCACAGAAAGCGCGGTTTCTGCGCCTGTGCCAGCTTCTCAAAGAAACCGGGGTCTTCCTCCACCAGCATTTTTGACCATAGTGCATTGTTGCTGATGAGTGTATCTATATCGTTCATGGATGTTTACGGGCCTGTAACCAAGTAAGTGCGTTGCGCTAATATAGGGTAACCTCACATTTTTTAAAACAACCCATCGCGTGTCGCGACACGAGAAGAGACCTTTAATGACCATTGCTCTGGAACTAAAACAGCTCAAGAAAACCTACCCCGGTGGAGTTCAGGCGCTGCGCGGAATCGATCTGCAGGTCGAAGCGGGCGATTTTTACGCGCTCCTGGGGCCTAACGGCGCGGGGAAATCGACCACTATCGGCATCATCAGTTCGCTGGTAAATAAAACCTCCGGCGAGGTGAATGTTTTTGGCTACGATCTGCAAAAGGATGTGGTGAACGCCAAACGCCAGCTCGGTCTGGTGCCGCAGGAGTTCAACTTCAACCCGTTTGAAACCGTGCAGCAGATTGTGGTCAACCAGGCGGGCTACTACGGCGTTGAGCGCAAAGAAGCGATCGTCCGCAGTGAAAAGTACCTCAAACAGCTCGACCTCTGGGAAAAGCGCAACGAGCGCGCGCGGATGCTCTCCGGCGGCATGAAGCGCCGTCTGATGATCGCCCGCGCGTTGATGCATGAACCGAAGCTGCTGATCCTCGATGAGCCCACGGCGGGAGTGGATATTGAGCTTCGTCGCTCAATGTGGGGATTCCTGAAAGATCTCAACGATAAAGGCACGACGATTATCCTGACTACCCACTATCTGGAAGAGGCCGAAATGCTGTGCCGCAATATCGGCATTATTCAGCGCGGCGAGCTGGTGGAAAACACATCGATGAAAGCGCTGCTGGCCAAGCTGAAATCAGAAACTTTTATTCTCGACCTGGCTCCCAAAAGCCCGCTGCCGGTGCTGGAAGGCTATCAGTATCGTCTGGTCGATACGTCGACTCTGGAGGTAGAAGTGCTGCGCGAGCAGGGGATTAACAGCGTGTTCACTCAGCTGAGCGCGCAGGGAATACAGGTATTAAGTATGCGTAACAAAGCAAACCGGCTTGAAGAGCTGTTTGTCACGCTGGTGCATGACCGGAAAGGAGAATCAGCATGATGCAGCTTTATTGGGTCGCGCTGAAAAGCATCTGGACCAAAGAGATCCATCGGTTTATGCGTATCTGGGTCCAGACGCTGGTGCCGCCGGTGATAACCATGACCCTCTACTTTGTCATTTTTGGCAATCTGATCGGTTCGCGCATCGGTGAGATGCACGGTTTTACCTATATGCAGTTTATCGTGCCGGGTCTGATCATGATGGCGGTGATCACCAACGCCTATGCCAACGTGGCGTCCTCTTTCTTCAGCGCCAAATTCCAGCGCAATATTGAAGAACTGCTGGTCGCGCCGGTCCCCACGCACGTGGTGATCGCCGGCTATGTGGGCGGCGGAGTTGCCCGCGGTCTGTGCGTCGGGATTCTGGTGACGGCGATTTCGCTATTTTTTGTTCCGTTCCAGGTCCACTCGTGGGTATTTGTCGCTCTGACCCTGATACTGACCGCCGTGCTATTCTCGCTGGCCGGCCTGCTGAACGCGGTGTTTGCTAAAACCTTTGACGATATCAGCCTTATTCCGACCTTCGTGCTGACGCCGTTGACCTACCTCGGCGGGGTTTTTTATTCCCTGACCCTGCTGCCGCCCTTCTGGCAAGGGCTGTCGCATCTCAATCCGATCGTCTATATGATCAGCGGCTTCCGCTACGGCTTCCTCGGAATTAACGATGTTCCGCTGGCGACGACCTTCGGCGTGCTGGTCGTGTTTATCGTCGCGTTTTATCTCCTGTGCTGGTATCTGATCCAGCGCGGACGCGGGCTGCGCAGCTAATTTAACCACCGATGGCGCTTTGCTGCTCACTGAGGCAAAGCGCCAGCCAACAATTTGATTGCCATCACCGATATTCATCACTTGCCTTGCTAAATTGTTTGCCTGCTAAGGAGGTAGGCGATGTTAGGTTGGGTGATTACCTGTCATGATGAGCTGGCGCAGGAGATGCTGGATCGTCTGGAGAAAAAGTTTGGGCCGTTGACGCAGTGCCGGGCGGTCAACTACTGGCGCAATCTCAGCAGCAACATGCTGAGCCGTATGATGTGCGATGCGCTACATGAGACGGACAGCGGCGAAGGCGTTATTTTCCTGACCGATAAATCCGGCGCGGCGCCTTATCGCGTGGCGGCGCTGATGAGCCATAAGCACACCCACTGTGAAGTGATTTCCGGGATCGACTATTCATTACTGGAAAGTATGTATTTGCTGCGCCAGAACCTGAGCAGCGAAGCCTTCCGACACGCCATTGTCAGCGCCGGAGGCCCGGCGGTGAGCAGTCTCTGGCATCAGCAGCAAAAGAATCCACCCTTCCGGCTGCTGCATGAGCCGTACGGGAATTAAGCATTGGTATTGATCGCGCTTTTGTTACAATGACGGCAGTTTTTATCTACCGGTTCGATGCGCATGCTTGCCCGAATGTTTGTTTTACTCCTTCTGCTTACGGCGTGCAGCGCTTCCGCCAGCCTGTTAAGCCAGCAGGGCACCCCCGCGCGCTATATGCAAACGACCGAAGATGCGGATATCTGGGCGCAGGTTGGCAACCAGGTAGTGAGCGTCGGCAACGTACGGGCAGGGCAAATACTGGCGGTAGTGCCGACCGCAGCCGATTACTACGAGTTTAATTTTGGCTTTGCGACCGGCTTTATCGATAAAGGCCACCTTGGGCCGGTGCAGGGCAAGCAGCGGGTTGAGGATAGCCTCGGCGACCTGCATAAGCCTCTGAGCAACCAGAATCTCATTACCTGGAAAGATACGCCCGTCTATGATGGCCCCTCCGCTGGCAGCGCGCCGTTCGGCACCCTGGCGAATAATTTGCGCTATCCGATTATCAGCAAGCTCCGGGATCGGTTGAATCAAACCTGGTTTCAGATACGCATCGGTAACCGCCTGGCGTGGGTGAGCAGTCTGGATGCGCAGGAAGATAACGGCATCCCCATACTCACTTATCACCATATTCTGCGTGACGAAGAAAACACCCGGTTTCGTCATACCTCGACCACGACTTCCGTTCGCGCCTTCAGCAACCAGATGACCTGGCTACGCGACCAGGGCTATGCCACGCTGAGCATGTATCAACTGGAAGGTTATCTGCGTAATAAAGTGAATCTTCCGGCGCGTTCGGTGGTGATCACTTTTGACGATGGTCTGAAATCGGTCAACCGCTATGCCTACCCGATTCTTAAGCAATATGGCTTTCACGCTACGGCTTTTATTATTTCATCGCGCATCAAGCGCCATCCGCAGAAATGGGCGCCGAACTCGCTGCAGTTTATGAGCATTTCCGAGTTAAAACAGATTCAGGATGTCTTCGACGTGCAGTCGCATACTCATTTCCTGCATCGGGTTGATGCCCGGCGTCATCCGATTCTGCTCAGCCGCAGCTATCACAATATTCTGTTTGATTTTGAACATTCGCGGCGGGCGCTGGCGCAGTTTAATCCCCACGTGCTCTATCTTTCTTATCCGTTTGGCGGCTATAACGCTAAGGCGGTTCAGGCGGCGAACGACGCCGGTTTTCATCTGGCGGTGACTACCGTGAGAGGTAAGGTAAAGCCGGGCGACAATCCGTTCTTATTGAAAAGGCTATATATTCTCAGAACGGATTCGCTGGAGACGATGTCGCGGCTGATTAGCAATCAGCCGCAGGGGTAATCTCAGTCATAGGTCATGTTAAAAACGGCAGTTGCTTTAAATTGACCAACAACAAGCGGGTTACCATCTCTTTCCATACGGGCGATAAAGTTGAAAGTTTTGCTGCCTGGAATGGTGTTGTCGCTTACCACGTAATTAGAATTGGCGTTGTTGGGAATAAGTTGAGTCGTTTTATTGTAAAGAATTTTTACGCCAATACCGGTAGCCGCGTTTGTATTCAGGGTATTACCCAGCAGATCCGCTCCACTTCCCGTTGTCTTGAGGGTGGTCATTTTTGTCGTGAATTTTGCCACGCTGGTACAGTCGCTGACATCAATGTTAAAAGGCACATCTTTAGTGGTATTGCCATTTTTTAAGTCTGATATGAAATAATCCCCCATGGCAACATTAGTACCTCCGTCGCCAAGCGCCATCACACTGCAGGTTGGTAAAACCAGAGGAATGGAGAAGGTATCTTCCGTGACATAAAAGGCATAAGGCTGATTGTTGCTATCCGAGGGAACGCCGAGACTCGCCCAGCCTAGTAAGCCCGCCTGGGGTTTTAAATAGGTTAATTTTTGCGGATTGCCATTAAATGACTCTTTTAGGTAGACGTAAATTGTAGCTTTAAATGTTTTTTCATCCCAGTTATCTTCATACCCATCGTTATAAGAAATTATTTGAAAGTCTTGTGTGTTTTGCGCAAACATGTTTCCGGAGCCGGTAGTTGTATTTATTCGCACCTGGTACTCAATGCCTGGAATATTAGTGAGAAAAGAGGCAAAATTATACAGTCCCTGTCCTGTTATATTTGGCGAGGTTTTAGCCCACAAGTCTTCGCCATCATTACCTGCGCTACAATCTCCTGTAATTGTCGGGGTTAGCTTTGTGTCAAATTGGGCGATCATATGAGATTGGCCACTGGTTGGCGTGGGTAGCCTGATTTCTTTATAACTTCCGTTAACCAGCGTTGTGCTACCACCTTTGCCGCTGTTAAAACGGCACTCTATAGCCGCCTGGGCGGGCTGGCTACAGAATAAGATGCATAAAGCTATTACTGTAGTGAGGGTGGATATACATAGGGTTCCTGGCTTTGTTTTTTTCAGCATTTTGTCTACATCCTGTAGCATATTAATTGTATATCGCATCCACTAAAACGTGGCTGGTCACTTTTCCAGCGCTTACCGTACCGGTGCTCTGATAGCGGGCATAAAAATCGTAGCTGGTTAAATAGCTTTCCGCTTTTGAGACATCGAAAGCGACAGCGGAGCTGCCGTCGCTATTCACAACGTTACGGTTATCGCGGGAAGAAAAAATAACAATTCCCACGTTTTCCGCTCCGCCTGCCGTCGCCGGTGTTTCATTAATAAATACCTGCTGGCTTTCCGCAGGCCAGATCCCGTTTTGCGGTTGGAAACTAAAGGTCATGGTATTGACCGTTGCGCCATCGCCTGAGCAGCTTTCAACATTTACGCTAAAGAGCGTACCGCTGGCGGCGTCGTCAGGCTGCAAACGAGGGGTGCCGTCGTTGTTATAAAACCAACTGCGGGAAACAATGGGTAAATGCACTGTCCCATTATCGGAAAGTGAAATCTGGCAGGTATTCTCCACAATATTGGCCTGCAGAGTGACGTCCAGTCCTTCGTTATTTCCATCAGCAAAACAAGAAGCTATGCACAGACCGCCAGTCATTCCCATAGCCAACAATGCCTTCCCTATTGGGGCAATAATACGGATACAGAATGACATAGCGGTTCTGTTCCTCTTACTTACTGATAGGTGATAACAAACGTCACAGGCGAGCTGACGCTACCCGCTGTCACGTTGGCGATTTTTCTGTCTTTTGCGATAACGATGCGTGAAGAAAAATCGACGTTGAGCGAACTGCCGCTGATGGCGAGCGTTTGCGAAGGTTTGGTATTGCAGCTCAGTAACGTTCCGGTTCCTGATTCTCCTTGCCACACTTCAAAACCCGTAGAGTTGCCTCCGGCAAACGAGTCGCCGTTAGAACTGGGGCCCGAGCAGCCGCCGCCGCTTCCGGGAATAACCTGATATTTAGCAGACTTTACGCCTGCACAATCGGTGAAGGCCACTTTGAACGGTTCGCTGCGACTTTGTTTGACCAGGTCAGATTTAAAGACATCGCCGAAATCGAGCGTACTTACGGGCTGACCGCTGGCGTTCTGGATCTGCGCCGTACAGGTACCGGCTTCAATAGTGGATGTAAAAGTAGCCGAAACGCTACTGGTTCCGGTTATCGCGGCGAAAGAGGGCGCAGAAAAGAGTAATGTGACGATAGCACCGCCCAGAAAAGAGATTTTTTTCATCAAGAGGTTCCTTTTCTGATGATTATTCATAGGTGAAATTGAAAGTAGCCAGCGCGCTAAAAGTCCCCGTAGCGCCCTGGCCTGCTTGCGTTTCAACCAGCGTCGCGACTAGCGGCACTTCTTTATTTTTTATCTCCTGGCTGGTCCATATCAGACGCCCATCGTCCGCACCGGCATTAATAATGAAAGGCGCATCGGTTGCTGACGCTCTGGCGATGGCGATCCCAAGAGAGTCAGCGGCATCCGCCGTTGTCGCGCCATTTATTATCACGGTATCTTTGTACCCTGATTTCGTCCCGCTGATGGTGGTTTTTAGCGATTGCAGGCTTTCGGGGCATTCGGTGATTTTCAACTTAAAGGTTGCCTGCGCTGCGCTGTCGCCGCTGATGATTTTATCCAGGCTCACAACGCCATTCGTACCGATAGGGATGGTGTTGTTTTTGCCATCACCGCTGCCGCCCTCAATGGCCATATCGCAGGTAGTTTCGCGCAGGTTGGCGGTAAAGGTGACATCCAGCGAGGCTGCCTGCCCCGGTATCGCAGTGGCGAACAAAATGCCGCTACAGCCCACCAGATAAAGTTGTTTCAGACTCATTATCTTCATTCTATTCTCTGTAAAAATAATGCCATTACATCTGGCAACGTTGGTTATTTAGCAGACGGGTAAGGCCAATTTTCTTATCCTCCCCACCGTCAGAGAGCCGGTAGTTCACGGTGCAACGGTTCCCGCTTCCGCTTCCCCAGATAACCCGCAGCTTTCCGCTCTCGGTGACGCCGCGGATATAGGCCATTCCAGCCTGTCCGACGGTACCGATAGATTTGCCCCGTTCATTTTGCACATCCGCGCCGAGCGGGATAAATCCGTTGTCGGAACGCTGTAGTTCAAGTAACAGCGAGCGCCCTTCATCGGTCTCAAAATCGACCCGAACAACGGCACCGCTGTGGGGAACAACGACCGTGCTGGTGTTTTTTACCTCCACATCCTCTTCCATGGTGTCGATATTGAGGCCGACGTTGTTCTCACGGTAAGCCGATAAATAGGGCTGGATGGCGTATCCCGAACCGTTGATTTGCCCGTCTCCATTGGTTAAACGAGCGCCTTTGGCTCCCGCAGCGTGCACCAGCGCCAGGGTATCGGTATCGCCGATGCTGTTGGGGGCCAGAGTCAGGCCGCCGGAATGCAGCAGCATGCCGCCGCTGTAGCTCATGGAGTACTGGCGGCTGGCATCATCGGAAGCTGAAGCCGACAGGCTTAAGGGCCCCCACGGGCTGCTGTAGCTGCCGTAACCGCCAACCTGGTTGATTGACGAGCCATCTGACCGGCTGGCGCTGGTGTTAAGGCTGTAGCTGAAGCGATAGTCGTCGGTATTGCCGTTGGCGCTGGTAGAGAAATTATTGTTCGACTTCAGATCGCTGTTGACGCTCATATTGACGGTAGAAAAACCGAGCGGCCGCTTATTGCGCCCCAGCAGGTTTTCCAGCGGAATGCTCAGGTTGAGATAGACGCTGTCGTCCTTATCGCCATATTCGTTATAGGAACGCTGGACTGAAATGCTATAGCTGGCCCATGAAAATGAGTCGTTATAGCCAACCGAGTACTGAGAGGTCGAGGAGGATTTATTCCAGTAATCTTCCCAGCTGCCGCTGACATACAGGTTGCCGTTACTGTTGCTCCAGAGAGAGACCGGCTGACTAATGTTGACCTGGAACTGGTTTTTCATCCGTTGAAAACGGGAAAATTCTTGCGGCGTATCGTCGTTGTTGTGCCTGAGGTTGTCATTTAACGTGGCCGCATCCCGTAACGACATATAGTTTTCAGTGGAAAACCGGTAGGCAGCAATATTGAATGAGGTGCGGGATTCTTCAATCAGCTTGCTCCAGGTCACGCGATAGCTTTGGCCCGTCAGAGTATCCAGGTCATCAATGGCGGTTGTGGAGTGTGTAATGTCAAATGCGAATGCGCCGACGGGCGTATTGGTGGCGATACCCACTAACCCGGCGTAATAGCCGACATCCATATACTGCACGCCGACATAGCCAGTGAAGGTGTTGTTCAGACCGTAATAACCGGTGGCGTAACCCAGCCCTGGTTTCTCTTTTAAACTCTTGTCGCGCAGTTCGCCGGCGCCGATGTCCCAGCGACCATAGCCCGGGCGCAGCATTTGCGTAACCGAAGAGTAGGGCACCGAGAAGACGCGCACGCTACCATCGGCCTCTTCAATCGATACGTTCAGGTCGCTACCATAGCCGGTGGTGCTAAGATCGGTAATGACAAATGGACCTGGCGGCACGGTAGTTTCATAGATTTTATTGCCGCTTTGCTTAATCACAACCTTCGCATTGCTCTTTGCCACGCCGCGAATCTCAGGCGCGTAAGTGGAAGCGCCGCCGGGCAGCATGCGATCGTCGTTGTAAAAGCGCACGCCCCGCAGGCTAAATGAATCGAAGCCATCGCCGCGGGTATAGGAATCTCCCACCAGAAACTGTGAGCGCAATGAGGTGATATCACGCTGCAGATAGATATCCTGGCTTGCGTAATCGCTGCCGCTGTCCTGATCCCAGTTGGCGTTTCCCCTGGCGCGCAGGTGCCAGGCACCGATGTTGACCCCGTACTTCAGTCCGGCATAAACCGAATCCGAACCGCTGCCATCGCTTTCAGAGTGCCAGGCGTTAAGATCGTAAGAGACCATTGCAGCGGTAATTCCATCCTGCCAGAGCGAGGGATCGACGTAGCCATCAGGGCGTTTAAGGACATAGATTTGCGGCATGGAGATCGCCAGCTCCTGGGTGCCAATATCATAATTCCATGAGGATTGCGGATACTGTTGTGCAATATCGATGCAGGCGGCGGATTCGAGATCCAGTTCTTCTGTGTTAACGCCTGTTTGCGCCAGCAGCTTACTGGTAAAACAGGGCGTAGCCCGGGGTGTACCATTATCGTTAAAGGTAAAATCCACCAGCATCTTTGGCTTGCTGTTTAGCAAGATTTGCGTTTTATAGGTGCCCGGCGGTACCGGGTTACCTTTAGAAAAGCGGCTGACGTCAATATTGTCGCCGGTACTAAATAAAAACTGATCGTTAAATTCAATGTCATCTGCTGGAACTGAAGGAGCTTCTTCCGCCATTACTGAGGACTGGAGTGCAATATAGATAGTTGTACACAATAATGATCGACGAAAAAACATGCGTTCCCTATTTCTTTGTAAAGGCTGAGATCCTTCAGCGGTGACAATTAATTGATGGCGGCCTGATGTTTTTCGGTACCGCCAAAATCATTGATCGCGGTGTATTCAATTTTTCCGCCTCGCAGCGCTGGCGCATTTTTTACCGGAATGGTTTCATTCGAGAGCGGTGGAATAGTGTGGGAATCGACCTCTATTTTTTTACCGTTGACGGTAATGGTCGCCTTAGCCATTGATACATAATAAGGGCTGCTATTATTGGCAATGAGCGCGGTGCCTTGCTGAGACCATTTAAGATTACCGGCGGCAATAGCCGGATCTCCCGGCAAACCATCCGGGCGAAAAAACATCTTAATGCGGGTACGAAACGCCAGCTGCAATACGTTTTGGCTGTCTCCGTCTTTCGCTTTTGGCGGGACTTCAAGGACGTTAAACCAGAACAGCGATTCCCGATCCTGCGCCAGAGGCTGCTGAGTCCAGGTAATACGTACGGTTTGCCCCTTCGACGGGTCGATACGTGATACCGGCGGCGTGACGATAAACGGCAGCTTTAGTTCCTGCGGATTAACGGTATCGCGACCGTCATCAAGCCACGACTGAACCAGCAGCGGTTTAGTGCCGCGGTTTTCCATTTTAACGGTCACGTCTTTGGATGATTGCGGGTAGATCACACGGGTGCCGGAAATTACAATATCCGCGCAGGCATTAAATGTACTGAACGCCGCGCTGGCGCACACCAGCGATGTCAGCGTAAGTTGGGTAAAACGATGCATAACAATCTGCTCCCTGCAATGCGCCTGCTTTACGCCGCAGACGCATAATCCATTACGTTACGATTACTCGTAAGACATAGTAAAAGTCGCGTTGCTGGTCACTTTACCCGCGGTGATATCGTTGGTGCCTTTAACCCAATCGGCGCTTGGAACGTAAGCCACGCGGTAAGCCAGTACGCCTTCGCCGCTGGTCAGGGTAGCGACCTGGGTGTTGTTATTCGGCAGGCCAACCTGAATACGATCGGTATCGGTGGTGCTGTTGTTAAACAGCGCCAGGCTAACGTTATCGGCATGACCGGTAACGCTCGGGTCAGTTTTCAGCGTGCCGTTAGAGAGTTCGGCAAACTGCTGGGAAGTAAAGGTCGCGGATGCTTTGGTCAGCGTGTCCGGGCAGTTGCTCAGGTGAAGTTCAAACTCTTTCGAGCCAACGCCTGCGTCGACGGTGGTGCCTTCGACATCGGCTTTTTTCACCACCGGCATGCTGATGGTGACGTTTCTGGCGTCAACGCCGTTGTTGGTGGTGATGGTGCAAGTGGTGTCGGAAACGGCGCCATCAAACGTAATGAGGCCAACATCGGTGCCCGGCGTGGTTACCGTATCATCAGCAAATGCGGAGGCTGAGCCTAAAGCCAGAATAATTGATGCAGCCGCAATGGTTAACTTATTCATATATATACATCCATATAAAATTAAACTATCCCATAAATTATGGGAGTGGCCTGAATAATTTCAGGGTATAGAGATTCTAATCTTTTAGATGAGGCGTAATACTGAGTCTTTTTACAAAATAATGTAAGAAAACGTCGGTTGCTAATTCATGGCGGAATATGGTAAATAAAGACTTTCTTTGCCTGAAATAATATATTTCAGGTTGGCTATTTGTATTTTGGGTGGTGAATGATATTGCCTGGGTTAATAATATTGATTTATTTAATGCTATGCATTTGCAAAATAATAGCTCCGGATTACCGGAGCTATAGAAAATATCAGGCAACCTGTACCGGAATGGCTTTTGCCTGGCGCTTCATTTCGTTTTCGCCCTCGAAATAGGCGACTTTCGGCTGCCAGGTGCGGGCTTCTTCGTCAGGCATGGTGACGAAACTGGCGATAATCAAAATATCGCCGACGTTGGCGCAGTGTGCCGCCGCGCCGTTAACGGAGATAATTCGCGACCCGCGCTCTGCGGCGATGGCGTAGGTGGTGAAACGATTACCGTTGGTCACGTTCCAGATATGAATAGCCTCGTTTTCAAGGATGCCGGACGCATCGAGGAAATCCTGATCAATAGCGCAGGAGCCTTCATAGTGCAGGTCGGCCTGCGTGACTTTAACGCGGTGGAGTTTGCCCTGCAGCATATTACGAATCATAACGTCTACCTTTAAAGCTTAACGATAACAAAGCGGACATGACGTCCGCCTTGAGGAAATTCCTGGCAGTATTGCCTGATTTTTAACCCGTGTCTAGCCAGCGAGTGCGACGATCTGATTGTCGATCAAACGCGCTTCGCCGAGCCAGGCCGCCATCAGGATCACCGCTCGCTTACTGGTTTCCGTCAGGTCGAGCAGCGTATCGGCATCGCGGATCTGAATATCATCGGCGCGGAAGCCTTTTTCGTTCAGCTCCTGAGCGGCAATCGCGATAACCTCGTCAAGATTACGTTCGCCGGCCGCCAGTTTCTCCGCCACGCTATTCATCACCATATGCAGTCCCGGCGCAATTTTGCGCTGCTCAGCGCTGAGATAACCGTTGCGCGAGCTCAGCGCCAGCCCATCTTTAGCGCGCATAATCGGCACGCCGATAATCTCGATGTCATAGCCCATATCGGCCACCATCTTGCGGATGAGCGCCAGCTGCTGGAAATCTTTTTCGCCGAAGCAGGCGACATCCGGCTGTACCAGGTTAAACAGCTTGCTGACGATGGTCGAAACGCCGCGGAAGTGACCAGGACGGCTGGCGCCTTCGAGCATCGTCGACAATCCTGGAACATCGACGTAAGTCTGATTTTCGATGCCGTGCGGATAAATTTCCGCCGCCGCAGGGGCAAAAACTAAATCGACTTTGCGTTTGTTCAGCTTCTCGCAATCGTCCTGCAGGGTTCGCGGATAGCGCGCCAGATCGTCCGGGCGGTCAAACTGCATCGGATTGACGAAAATACTGGCTACCACCACATCCGCGCTGGCTTTTGCCGCATCGACCAGCTTCATATGACCATCGTGCAGGTTGCCCATGGTGGGAACCAGCGCAATGCGCTTGCCTTCCTGACGTAAACGGCGAATATGCTGGCGCAGCAGCGGCAGGGTTTCAATAATCAGCACAACAATACTCCTTAATGGAAACTGTGTTCTTCGCCCGGATATTCACCGGACTCCACTTCGGCAACATATTGCCGTACCGCGGCGCGCATGTCGCCCGCTGTGCTCAGGAAATTTTTGGCAAATTTGGGAATGTGACCACCGGTGATACCAAAGGCGTCATGCATCACGAGGATCTGTCCATCGGTGACGTTGCCCGCGCCGATGCCGATTACCGGGATGGTGAGCGCCTCGGTGACGCGTTTCGCCAGCTCGACCGGCACGCACTCCAGGACCAGCAGCTGTGCGCCCGCCGCTTCTAACGCCAGCGCATCATCCAGCAGAACTTGCCCGGCATCGCCGCGCCCCTGAATTTTATAACCGCCGAAGACGTTCACCGACTGGGGAGTCAGCCCGAGGTGTCCGCATACGGGTACCGCGCGCTCGGCGAGCATTTTCACCGTATCCGCCAGCCATGCGCCGCCCTCGATTTTGACCATATTGGCCCCCGCGCGCATCACGATGGCGGCGTTCTCGAAGGTTTGTTCCGGCGTGGCGTAAGCCATAAACGGCAGATCGGCGAGCAGCAGGCAGTTTGGCGCGCCCCGGCGCACCGCGCGGGTATGGTAGGCGATATCTTCTACGGTCACCGGCAGGGTGGAGTCGTGGCCCTGTACCGTCATGCCCAGCGAATCGCCGACCAGCATCACGTTGATACCCTCATCGGCAAACAGCTTTGCAAAGCTGTAGTCATAGGCGGTGATAGTGGCGAAGCGTTTCTTCTCCTGTTTGCATTTCTGCAGCAGGGCGATAGTGGTCGGTTTCATAACGTTTCCTGATGATGAAAGTCATTTTAACCGGCATTCTAGCAGCCGCATTCAGGGGGGCAATGGTTTTAGGCAACCGATTACCACGATCGCCGTAATTGCTAAAAAATGAAGGGGTATTACCAGCTAGCGGGTTTTTCTGCGCCGAGGGTGGCCAGAACATCGCGCAATGCCAAACCGTCGGGGAAACGTAGCTCAGGCGCAATTTCAAACAGCGGCCACAGCATAAAGCCGCGGTTTTTCATATCGTAGTGCGGCACGGTCAGGCGCGGAGTATTCAACACTTGCTCGCCGAACAGCATGATATCGAGATCCAGCGTGCGGGGGCCCCAGCGTTCAGCTTTACGGGTACGGCCCTGCTGCAGCTCGATGCGCTGAGTGTGGTCGAGCAGCGCCTCTGGGGCGAGAGAGGTCTCCAGCGCCACGGCGGCGTTGAGGTAGTCAGGCTGATCCTGCGGCCCCAGCGGCGGTGTACGGTAGAAAGAGGAAACGCTTATCACCCGGCTGTCAGGAATCTCCGCCAGCGCGTTGACGGCAGCGTTAACCTGCTCCAGCGGAGAGGCCAGATTGCTGCCGATAGCGATATAAGCAAGCGTCATGCGCTACCTTCGCGACGCGGCGCGCGTTTACGCGGACGGCGGTTGCGACGACGTGGAGCCGGATCGTCACCCAAATCATCCAGCATATTTTTCTGAGCCGGCGGCGCAGCGACCTGGAACTCGCCCCACCATTTGGTCAGGCGCTGCAGTTCGCCATTGTTCTCGGCGCCGGCGCGCAGCTCCAGCAGATCGTAGGCGGCGCGGAATTTTGGATGCTCCATCAGCTTCCACGCGCGTTTGCCCTGACGGCGGGACATCCGCAGCTGAAGCTGCCAGATATCGCGCACCAGAGTGGTGATGCGTTTCGGGATCGCCAGCGTACGGCAGGCTTCGTCCAG
>ULRM01014368.1_pt1 | contig 31765 bp, 27 predicted proteins | sample 1955551 | NCBI WGS metagenome assembly ULRM01 (sample SAMEA4835686, study PRJEB28245) | human gut metagenome | biome: gut microbiome; material: fecal sample | place: Denmark | collected 2008
TGAATAGAAAAAATAATGAAGAAATAAGAGAAGACAAAATAAAAAATCTATTTAGTGTCTATCCTGTGTTGAAGATGATTGAAGAAAAAAATGAAGGCATAATAAAGAACAATGTACAGTTTAGGACTTTACAAGCAGATGAAGATATATCCAGTAAAGGTAAAGGTACGTGTCAGGGAATTCTTTTTGTATTAAATGGAAATATAAATATAAAGAGAATAAATGAAGATGGCGATGAAACAAACCTATACAATATTGGTGAAGGTGAACTTTGTCATGAAGCTTTAAGTTGTCTTTTGAGTTATAAACCATTAAATATAATGGGGATTGCACTTCAAAAGTCAGAAATATGTATAGTTCCAATGGATATAGTAAAGAAAGTCCTTCTTGAAAGCAGTGAATTTTTAAGTTATATGTATAAAGACATTTATGAAAAATTCACAGTTGTTATTGAAAAAAAAGAAGATAAAAATCATAAATCTGTTGAATCAAGAATTGTTGAATATTTTTTAAATAAGAAAACAAGCATAATATATGAAACTCATAAAGATATAGCTTTTGAAATAGATTCTAGACGTGAAGTGGTAAGTAGAAAGCTTAAACTTTTTGAAAAAGAAGGATATATAAGACTTGAAAGAGGTAAAATAAGCATTTTAAAAGATTTAAATGAAATTTTAAAAAAGATTGAGATGTAACGATGAACAATTTTAAGTTGCTTTAATTGTTAAAGGCCGAGTTATCCATAAGTTGATAAATAATTTAATATTACATATAAATGGATAGTAATTTATAAAAATCAAGTGAAAAATCCTGAGTCAGTAATAAATGACTTAGGATTTTGTTGTTATTGAAGAAATTATTGTCATTCAAGCATAATTTAAAATATCATTTTCTTTATAGCAGAAGTGTATTCTTCAAAATCAATCAAGTGTTTTTCTATAATTGTTTGAACAACCTTCATATTAACATTTTGATAGTCATGAACAGCAATATTTCTAAATCCAACCATAGGTTTTAATTTGTTAGAAAGAGTATTATCTATAATATTATTTGCCTCTAAAACTTCAAAAGCATCTCTACTATTTTGTGGAATTCCTAACTTTTTTTCTGATACTATGTGCATAGCTAAATCAATAGAACATTCACAAGCTCTTTGTATATTAAGAATTATAGAATCTTGTTTAGTGTAATCATCAAGATTAGATGGATTTGAAGCATATACTTCATTAATTCTTTTAATACAACGCTCTATACTAGCAATTTTATTTAAAATAACATCATTAACCATAGATTTTATCACCCTTTTGAATATTTTTTATTATTTCAGCTCTTTCCTCATTTAAGAGGGCGTATTCTTTTAAAGCTCTCATTTCAAAGTATGCTCGTTTCACATCATCATTACAGTAGATTAATGAACTAGTACCTATTATTTGTGCTTTGAAAACTGTAGAGGCCTTTTTTAAATCTATTAAATCAACATCTCTTTTAAATATTTCTGCAAGTTCTTGAGCTTTCATAAAACATTCATACTCATCAACATCTAAAAAACTTAAAAAAGCAATATCTATATCACTTTCAGGTTTCAATTGATTCTTAGCTGCAGAACCAAAAAGGTAGACTGAAATTATGTTAAAATCTTTAAGTAATAGAATGGATTTGTTTATATTTTCCTTTAAGTTCAATTTGATCACCTCTACTTTACAAGCGTTTATTTCAATTATAGCATAAACACATCTAACTATACAAAGAGGGTTTTTAACAAAGAGTTAATTTTAAAGAGAGGAAAAGTATAATTAATGTTTTGTAAAAATAGAAACTTATGAAATTAAATTCAAGTTTGTATCATTATTAAAGTAAATGATACATCCCAATTTAAAGTAATGATTATGAAATTAGATACTAATTAAATGGAATTAAGTACCAAAATAACAAAAAACACTTTGTACTATGTTTATGGGCTAATTAATAATTATAGTAGTTTTATGTTAATAAATTTGTATTTTAGGACTTTGAAACACAATTTTATACTTGCATAAGCAATATTTGACTAATTTGGTGAAAGTGGTGAAAAGACATGAACAGGAAAAAAATATCAATTATTTTAAGTGGAATTATGGGAATTATGACTTTACTTCCAAGTAGTGCATACGGAACTTCAAATAATGGATGGGAAAAAATAAATGGAAGCTGGTACTATTACGAAAATGGGAATAGTATATCAGGATGGAAATATGATCATGAAAACTGGTACTATTTAAATAATGATGGAGTTATGAAAACAGGCTGGATTAAGGAGGTGGGCGACTGGTATTATTTAAATGATGATGGAAGTATGGCTAAGGGATGGAAGTTAATTGATAATCAATGGTATTATTTAAATAGCAACGGTTCTATGGCTCATGATACGGTTATTGATGGATATACTTTAAATTCAAATGGTGTTTATATTGAAAATAAAAAGAATTATACTTTTACAGAAGGACTTAATAAATTCTGTCTAGATTCAGGTGCAATGATCTTAGCTAATGAAGATAAAAAGCTAAATACATCGTACTCACCATTAAGTTTTTACATGGCTCTTGCAGTATTAAGTGAAGGTTCAGATAACAATACAAAGACTGAAATTCTAAATGGATTGAATGTAAATGATGAAGAAAAATTAAGTGAAGAGTGTAGAAAATTATATGAAAAAGAAAGTTTCGACTCTAAGTATGGCAAATGTATATTAGCAGATTCTGTATGGATTGATGATGATAACAATGATGTAAAATTTAATGAAGATACTTTAAACAAAATAGAAAATGATTATAATGCAGGCATATTTAAAGGAGATCTTCAAAGCTTTAATACAGCTAAGGATATAAGTAACTGGCTTTTAGAACATACAGGAGGACTTTTAGGTGGAAATCCTTCTGACTTTATAAGTGATGAAGGAGCAGTAATGAACATTATTAATTCTGTTTACTTTAAAGATAAATGGGCAGATGTATTTAGTAGGAATCTTACTGAAGAAAAAGACTTTTGTTTAAGTGATGGATCAAAAGTTAAAAGTGATTTTATGTCTAATAATATATACAGTAAAATTTATGAAAGCAATAATGGATATAAATCTTCAAGTCTTAAATTTGAAAATGGTAATGAAATGGTGTTTATTCTTACGGATAAAGGAACATCTGTATATGATATTATAAATGATAAAAACAAATTTAATGAAGCTCTAAATTCATTATCAGATAAAAATGTAATCATGGAGGATGTACATTACAAGGTTCCTAAGTTTAAGGTTTCATCAAAACTAGATTTGAATAATTGTGCAAAAACTTTAGGCCTTGAAAATATATTTAATGGAAAAACTGCTGATTTTTCTAAATTCAGTGAAAAAGGTGGATTAGCTGTTTCAAGTATATCTCAGGAAGCAACAGTATCTATTGATGAAGATGGAGGAGAAGCTGCTGCATATACAGAAATTGAAATGGATGGATGTGTTTATGATCCAAATGCAAAATCTTATGATATGACACTAGATAGACCATTTATTTTTGCTATTACTGATAAAGATAATACTCCTTTGTTTTTAGGAGTAATAAATAATCCAACTGTTTAAAAGATGCAAGTGAAAATTACTTTTTAGATTATTTAAAGAATAGTATAGAAAATTAAAAATGAAATTTCAAAGTAGCTGTATCAAATTAAAAGAACTTCAATTTGATACAGCTACTTTATGGTAGAAGTAAATAGTGTATTTTTTTAACATCAGAATATACAAAAATCTAAGTTTTAAGTATTAGTGATTACCTATAGCTACTTAAGAATATATGCATTGACATTGTTTACACAATATGTTATTTTTAAATTGAGTAATCGGTTAACTAAAGGAGAATATAATGACAGTAACAATAAAGGATGTAGCAAAAGCATCACATGTTTCGGTTGCTACAGTATCAAGAGTATTAAATGATCTAGGAGGATATTCTGATAAGACGAAAAATAATGTTTTAAAAGCTGTAGAAGAATTGGGATACAGAGGAAATGCTATTGCAAGATGGCTTTCTACTAACATTACTAGAACAATTGGAATAATTATACCAGATGTGTCAACAAATTTTGATGGAGAAATTATAAGAGGAATTGAGGATGTAGCTCATAATAATAATTACAGTGTTATAATATGCAATGCAGGTACTGAGGGAAAGCGAACACTAGAATATTTAAAAATTCTAGAAGAACGTAAATTAGATGCCATAATTATAGTGAGTATAGAAATAACAGAAGAATATTATAAAGTTATAAAATCTATGAACATCCCATATATATTAATATCTACAATGTCATTCAAACACAATATGCCTTATATAAGGGTAGATGATACAATGGCAGCGTATACAGCAACTAAATATTTAATAGATAAAGGGCATAAAAATATTGCAATGATCAGTGGAACAAAAGAAGATAAGATAGCTGGATGGCCTAGAGTGCAAGGGTATTTAAATGCTTTAAATGAGCATAATTTAGAAGTGGATGAAGAATTAATAAAATATGGTGATTTTTCTTACGAAAGTGGTATTAGGTGCATTGATTTATTGTTGGATACTAAAAAGAAATTTACTGCAGTATTTGTTGCAAGTGATGATATGGCAGCAGGAGTATTAAATGCAACTTATAGAAGAAAAATAAGAGTTCCAGATAAGCTCTCAATTATTGGATATGATAATACTAAAACAGCAGAGATGTCTATACCGCCATTAACAACATTGGCTCAACCCCTGTATGAAATGGGATGTAAAGCATTTATTAGAGTACTAGATATGATAAATGGAAGAGATTCTATGGATGGTACAATTATGAATCATAGTATTATTGAGAGGGAAACAGTAAGGTGGTTAAAATAACCACTTTATTTATCAAAATTACGTAATCGGTTAACTAAAATCTTTTAAGTAATCGATTAACTATATTATAAATTAGCTATTAACTTTTACGTAACCGATTAACTATAAATAATTTTATATAAAGGGAGGAAATGATTTATGGAAAAGAAATGGTGGAAAGAATGTGTAGTATATCAAATATATCCTAGAAGTTTTAAAGATAGCAATGGAGATGGTATTGGTGATTTAAAAGGAATTATAGAAAAGTTAGATTATTTAAATTATTTAGGAATAGATGTAATCTGGCTTTCACCTGTATATAAGTCACCAAATGATGATAATGGATATGACATAAGTGATTATCAAAATATAATGGATGAATTTGGAACAATGAAAGATTTCGATGAATTACTTAGAGAATGTCATAAAAGAAATATAAAAATAATGATGGATTTAGTTGTTAACCATACATCAGATGAGCATAGCTGGTTTATGGAAAGTAAAAAATCTAAAGATAATGAATATAGAGATTACTATGTGTGGAAAGAAGGAACTAATGGACAACCTCCTAATAATTGGGGATCTGTATTTAGTGGTCCAGCATGGCAATATGATGAAGAAACACAGATGTATTATTTACATTTATTCTCGAAAAAACAACCAGATTTAAATTGGGAAAATCCAAAACTAAGAAATGAAATTTATTCAATGATGAAATGGTGGTTAGATAAGGGGGTTGACGGCTTCAGAATGGATGTTATTAATTTCATATCTAAAGATCAAAATTTCCCAAATGGTGAAAATGGTGATTTTGGCCCTTATGCTATGAATGGACCAAGAATACATGAGTTTTTAAAGGAAATGAAACAAATGGTATTAAAAGAAAAAGACTTAATAACAGTTGGTGAAATGCCTGGGGTTACTGTAGAACAAGGAAATTTATATACAGGAAAAGATAGAGATGAACTTAATATGGTATTTCAATTTGAGCATATGGATATTGGTAATGGAGAGTTTGGAAAATGGCATAAAAATTCATTTAAGCTTACTGAATTAAAAAGAATAATGACTAAATGGCAAAAAGGATTAGAGAACAATGGTTGGAACAGTTTGTATTGGAATAATCATGATCAGCCAAGAGTTGTATCAAGATTTGGTGATGACAAAAAGTATTGGAATAAATCAGCAAAAATGTTAGCTACGTGTCTTCATATGATGCAAGGAACTCCTTATATATATCAAGGGGAAGAAATTGGTATGACTAATGTAGCTTTTGAGAAGTTAAGTGACTATAAAGATATAGAAATTTTAAATGCTTATGAAGATTTAGTAGTTAAAAAAGGTAGATCTCATGAAGAGATGATGCAAGGTATATATGATAGAGGTAGAGATAATGCACGTACACCAATGCAATGGAACGACAGTGAAAATGGTGGATTTACTTTAGGAACACCTTGGATTAAGGTAAATCCTAACTATAAATCGATAAATGTAGAAGAAGAGATAAACAATGAAGATTCAATTTTAAATTATTATAAAAAACTCATAAAAATAAGAAAAGATAATGAAATTGTTGTTTATGGGAAATACGATTTGTTATTAGAAGAAAGCGAAGAAATATATTCATATATGAGAACTTTAAATAATGAAAGATTATTGGTAATTTGTAGTTTCTCTAAAGAAGAAACTACCTTTAACTTACCATCAGAAGTTGTGTATAATTCTAAAAAATTGCTTATAGGCAATTATGATGTTTGTATAGATGAACAGTTAGAAAATATAAAATTAAGACCCTATGAATGTAGAGTTTATATAATTTGAAAAACAGTAAAGTTTTATAAGAAAAATGCCTAATTAATTCTAAAAAAAGTATAAGTAATTTCTAATAAAAATATTAGGAGGTGAATTCTATTTTCATATTGAAACTAAAAATAAAAAAGACACTTAATAAAATATTTAGTAAGACGTTTATAAAAGTTAGTTGTATGAAAATAGTTGTTATGAAAAAAAATCTAAAAAAATTAATTAGTTACTCAATTCTATGTACTTTATCCATGTCAATTCTATTTGGTTGTGGTAAATCAGATAATATAAATAAAGAAGGGAAAAGACAAGTTGAAGTGTTTTTGACTAAAGCAGAAGCTATTGGAACTTTTAAAAAATTTGAAGAAAAATTTGAAGAAGAAAATCCAGATATTGATGTAACCATAAACTGTCCAGCTCAAGCTATGACTGTTTTGAAAACAAGATTAGTAAAAAATGATATACCAGATATAATAACTATGGCTGGGGAGTTAAATTATGCAGATTTTATAGATGCAGGTATTTTAGAAGATTTATCTAGTGAAAAAGAAATAATAGATAGAATACAACCAGCATATTTAGAAGTATTAAAAAGTTTAGAATTTGAAAATACAGATGGAGTATTTGGTATTCCATACGCTTGCAATGCAGGTGGAGTAGTATACAACAAGGATATCTTTAATGAACTTGGTTTAAGTATTCCTAGTACATGGGATGAATTTATACAATTATCAGAAAATATAAAAAATCAAGGTATAGTACCATTTTCTTTCTCATTGAAAGATTCATGGACTGCAATGCCAGCGTGGAATGCAATAACAGCTAATACACAGCCAATTGATTTTTTTGCAAAGCGTAGAGAAAATAAAAATACATTTAAAGAAGTATATAAACCAATAGCAGAGAAAATATCTCAATTAATACAATATGGTCATAATGATAATTTCGGTATTGGATATAATGATGGAAATGTATCTTTTGCTCAAGGAAAAGCAGCTATGATGATACAAGGAAATTGGGTTATTCCTGAAATATTAAAATTAAATCCTGATGCAAATATAGGAATGTTTGTACTACCTGTAAATAATGATATTAAAAACAACAATGTAGTATCAGGAGTGGACTTGTTATTTTCCATACCAACAGAAGCAAAAAATAAAGAAGATTCAATAAAATTTATTAAATTTATGACAGAGAAAGAAAGTATGGAAGCATATGCAAATGAGCAGTTTGCAATTCCAGCATTAAAGGATATGTATCAAGAAGATAAAACTGTAGAAGACTTAAAGCCATATTTTGAAAATGGAAAAGTACTAGATTTCCCAGATCATCATTATCCTTCATCAATGCAAGTTGCAGATTTAGCACAAGGATATTTATTTGATAATGACATAGATAAGTTATTAAATAGTTTAGATGATAGATGGAACAGAGCTCAAAGATAAAATAAATTAAATTAGTGTACAAGTAAGTACACCAGATATATAGGAGTGATAAATGTGAAAGAAAGAAAACGAGTATTTTTATTAATGTCTTTACCAGCAGTTATATTATTCTTTGTATTTCATACATTACCTTTATTAAAAGGTATATCTTATAGTTTTACAAATTGGAGAGGCTTTGGAGATTTTGATTTTGTAGGTTTTAAAAATTACTTTAGTATTTTTTCTGATGAGAGAATAGTTAATTCATATATGTTTACAATTAAGTTCGCAATATTTGCAACCATAATAGTTAATATAATAAGTTTAGGATTAGCAATAGGACTTAATTCTAAGATAAAGTTTAAAAGCACATTAAGAGCTATATACTTTATACCTAATATTTTAGGTGGATTAATAGTAGGGTATATTTTCAACTATATATTTACATTCATATTAACTGAGTTCGGACAAGCAATTGGAAGCGAAGTATTAAGTAAAAGTATACTTGGAGATCCTAATCTAGCATGGATTGGAGTAGTTATTGTTGCGGCGTGGCAAGCAATAGCATTCAATACAATAATATATATATCAGGTCTTCAAACTATTTCAGAAGATGTATATGAAGCAAGTTCTATAGATGGAGCAAGTAAGTGGGTTCAATTCAAGAAAATAACATTCCCTTTAATAGCACCATTCTTTACTATAAATATGGTTCTTGCTATGAAAAATTTCTTAAACGTGTTTGATCAAATAATATCATTAACAGGTGGTGGTCCATCAGGCTCAACAGAATCTATTGCTGTACTAATATATAAAGCTGGATTTGAAGGAAGCCAATTCGGATATCAATCAGCAAACTCTGTTATATACTTTATAGTAGTCGTAGCAATATCATTACTACAACTAAAAATTCTTGAAAAAAGGGAGATGGAGTTATAATGGGACAATTATCTACAGCAAAAATATTAAAGAAAAAATTTAAAGATAAAGATGAAAAATCAAATTGGCCTTTAACTATATTAATGTTAATAGGAACAGTGACAATCATATTCCCTTTAATTATAACTGTGCTAATAGCATTAAAATCACCACAAGATATGATGGGTGGAGTTTTATCATTACCAGAAGTATTTCATTTTGAAAATTTTAAAAATGCAATAGAAATGACTAACTTCTTTAACGCATTAAAAAATAGTTTATTTATTACAATAACAACTGTTATTTTTACAGTTGTAACTAATTCCATGGTTGGATATGCCATTGCAAGAAATTTACACAAGAAATCATACAAAGCAATTTATTACTATTTTATTAGTGCAATGTTTGTCCCATTCCCAATTATAATGCTTCCTCTTGTAAAGCAAGTTAGTAGCTGGAATATGGATAACATTTTTGGAGTATTATTACTATATATAGTTTATGGATTATCATCCAATGTATTTTTATATGTAGGATTTTTAAAAGCTATTCCAAAAGAATTAGAAGAAGCAGCATTTATAGATGGTGCAAGTACTTGGCAAGTATTCTTCAAAATCGTATTTCCAATGTGCAAACCAATGCATGCAACAGTAGCAATTATGACAGCTTTATGGTGTTGGAATGATGTTATGCTTCCACTTGTAATATTGAGTGATCCAAATTTTGCAACAATTCCACTGGTTCAATTTATCTTTCAATCACAATTTGGAACTAATTACAATCTAGCATTTGCATCATATTTATTAGCGTTAATTCCAATTTTATTATTTTATTTGTTTGCACAAAAATGGATAATAAGTGGAGTTACTAAAGGTGCAATAAAATAAACTTAATGAATATTTAAACTTATTGTAATATAAGAATGTAAGTTTGGAGAGCATGTTTTGAGAAGTTCCTAAAGGAATCATAAAAAAATTATGGTTCCTTTTTGGCGTCTGAAGAGGCTTTTATGACTTTATATTATATTGACTATTAAGTTATCTACATAAGTTCTAATAATTTATCATGTGAATATAAATATAAATATAAATATAAATGAGAATTTTATAGCAAAAGGAAGGTATAGAATGGATAAAATTGATTCCATACTAGAAAAATATGATTATAATAGACAGCTTCTTATTGCAATTATGCAGGACGTGCAGAAAGAATATCATTATCTACCAGAAGAGATATTATCATATATAGCAGAAAAACTTAAGATAAGCGAAGCAAAAATATATGGAGTTGCTACTTTTTATGAAAATTTTTCTCTTAAACCAAAAGGAAAATATGTAATTAAAATATGTAACGGCACTGCATGTCATGTTAGAAAATCAATTCCCATATTAGAAGAGTTCAGAAATATATTAGGATTATGCGAAGAAAAATCTACTACAGATGATATGATGTTTACAGTGGAAACAGTTTCATGTTTAGGGGCATGTGGACTTGCCCCCGTGTGCACAGTTAATGATGAAGTATATCCTAATATGACAAAGGCAAAAGTAAAGCTACTTGTTGATGATATTAAAAAAGATTTTAAAGCAAAAATCCTAACTTCAAAGGAGGATACATCTTATGAAGATTAATTCAAGAGAAGAACTTGAAAGAATCCGAAATGATTATAGAAAAGCTTTAAATAGTCAGGAAAAGCAGATACTTGTATGTGCTGGAACAGGATGCATGGCAGGTGGATCAATAAAAATTTATGAGAAATTCAAGAAAATTATTGAGGAAAAGGGCCTTAAGCTTGAATTAAAACTTGAAAAAGAAATAGAACATCCTCCAATAGAAATTAATACTAAAAATGGAGAAAAAGAAGATAGCAGTAATTATGATAATAAGACAGCATCAATAAAAAATAGAAAGAATGAGATTATAGGTCTTAAAAAGAGTGGATGTCATGGATTTTGTGAAATGGGACCATTAATAAGAATAGAGCCTGCAGGAATTCTATATGTAAAAGTTAAGGAGAGTGACTGTGAAGAAATAGTAGAAAAGAGCATAATAAATGATGAAGTTATTGAAGAATTAATTTATAGTGATGGAAAAAAAGGATACAGCAGACAAGAAGATATACCGTTTTATAAAAATCAGACTCGTGTAGCGTTAGAACATTGTGGACATATAAATGCTGAATCTATTGATGAATATATTGCACTAGATGGTTATAAAGCTGTTACAAAGGCACTTTTTGATATGACTCCAAGTAATATTATAGATGAAATCAGTGAAAGCTCTTTAAGAGGAAGAGGTGGAGGTGGTTTTCCTACTGGGATAAAGTGGAGTCAGGTTTATAAACAAAATGAAAATGACAAATATATTGTATGTAACGGTGATGAAGGTGATCCAGGAGCGTTTATGGACAGATCAATGATGGAAGGTGAACCTCATAGAATAATTGAAGGAATGATAATAGCGGGCATTGCAACAGGTGCTCATAAGGGTTATATTTATGTCCGAGCTGAATATCCACTTGCAGTTGAAAGGTTAGAAAAGGCCATTGAACAAGCTGAAAATAAAGGACTTTTAGGTGATAATATTTTAAATTCAGGATTTGATTTTAATATTCGTATAAGCAAAGGAGCAGGTGCATTTGTTTGTGGTGAGGGAAGCGCACTTACAACATCAATTGAAGGAAGCAGAGGAATGCCCCGTGTAAAGCCACCAAGAACAGTAGAAAAAGGATTGTTTGGAAAGCCTACTGTCCTTAATAATGTTGAAACTTTTTGTAATGTTCCACCTATTATTCTTAAAGGAGCTAACTGGTATAAGACTATTGGAACAGAAAATAATTATGGGACAAAAGCCTTTGCCTTAACAGGAAATGTTAAACACACAGGTCTTATTGAAGTGCCAATGGGAACATCGTTAAGAGAAATCGTATTTCGCATTGGAGGAGGTGTTAAAGATGGTGAATTTAAAGCAGTTCAGATTGGAGGACCTTCAGGAGGTTGTCTTTGTGTGAATGCTGGACATCTTGATTTAAAACTTGATTTTGATTCTTTAAAGAAAGTAGGTGCAATGATAGGCAGCGGAGGACTTGTCGTTATGAATGACAAAAGCTGTATGGTTGAAGTAGCAAGATTTTTCATGAATTTCACTCAAAATGAATCTTGTGGAAAGTGTGTTCCGTGTAGGGAAGGAACAAAAAGAATGCTTGAGATTCTTACAGATATAGTTGAAGGAAGAGGAACAAATGAACATATTAACATGCTTGAAGAGCTTTCAGATACTATTTCAGCTACAGCCCTTTGTGGACTTGGAAAAAGTGCATGTCTACCAGTTAAAAGTACATTAAAATATTTTAAGGAAGAATATACAGCGCATGTAGTGGATAAAAAATGTCCAGGTGGAGTATGTAAAGCTTTAATATCTTATGAAATTAATAAGGATAAATGCAGAGGATGTTCAAAATGTTCGAGAAATTGTCCTGTTCAGGCTATACAAGGAGAAATTAAAAAAACCTTTGAAATTGATAAAGAAAAATGTATTAAATGTGGCCAGTGTATTATAGAATGTCCATTTAATGCAGTAGAAGTAGTCTAGGTGAGGTGGAGGATTTTATGGGGAAATACATGATTATAGATGGAAATCGTGTTGAATTTGATAAGGAAAAGAACATTTTGGATTTAGTAAGAAAAGCAGGAATAGATCTTCCGACATTTTGTTATTATTCAGAGTTATCAATTTATGGTGCATGCAGAATGTGTGCAGTTGAAGATGAAAAGGGAAGGATAATTTTTTCGTGTTCGTCGCCTCCAAAGGATAAAATGGTGATTAAGACTAATACACCGAAACTTTATGTCCATAGGAAAATGATACTAGAACTTATTTTAGCATCCCATTGTAGAGATTGTACAGTGTGTAGAAAAAGTGGAAAATGTAGACTTCAGGAACTTGCATTAAGATTTGGAGTTGATAAAATACGATTTAAAAATACAAAGAAAAAGCTCCCAATAGATAATTCTTCAAAGGCCATAGTAATTGATTCTAGCAAATGTATTTTATGTGGAGATTGTGTACGTATGTGTAGTGAAGTTCAAAATGTAGGAGCAATAGATTTTGCATTTAGAGGTTCAAATATGATGGTTAGTCCAGCATTTGGAAAGAACTTGTCTGAAACTAACTGTGTAAGCTGTGGGCAATGTTCTGCAGTATGTCCGACAGGTGCAATTACAATAAAAAGTTGTGTAAAAGACGTATGGAAAGCCATATATGAAAAAGATAAAAGAGTTGTTATGCAGATAGCTCCAGCAGTAAGGGTTGCACTTGGAGAAGAATTTAAAATTAAATCTGGTGAAAATGTAATGGATAAAATAGTTGCAGTAATGAGGAGACTTGGTGTTGATGAAATATATGATACATCAGTTGGAGCAGATTTAACTACACTTGAAGAAAGCAAGGAATTTTTAGAAAAACTAAAATGCGAAAGTGGATGTATTTCTATCAATAATGATTTAAAACATAAAGATTTGGATGTGGTAGACTGCCATAATAAGAATATAAAAAAAGAATTTTTTGAAAATCGTAGAAATATTAGATATCCTTTATTTACATCATGCTGCCCTGCATGGTACAGGTATGCTGAAACTAAACATCCAGAACTTATGCCACATATATCTTCATGTAAATCACCAATGGAAATGTTTGGTGTAGTAATAAAGGAATATTTTAAGGAAAGGGACCTAAAGGAAGGAAGAGAAACCATTTCAGTAGCAGTAATGCCTTGTACAGCTAAAAAAGCAGAAGCAGATAGAGAAGAATTTACAAGAGATCATATTAAAGACATTGATTATGTTCTTACAACAAGTGAATTGTGTGACATGATAAATGAAAGTGGAATAAAGTTTGATGAAGTGGAAGGAGAATCTTTAGATACACCATTTTCATTATATTCTGGTGGTGGAGTTATCTTTGGAGTTACAGGGGGAGTTACAGAATCAGTTATACGTACCATATATGAAGATCAAAGTCAGAAAGGATTAAAGGATTTGCAGTTTGTAGGCATGCGTGGTATGGATGGTGTAAAGGTGTGTGAAATAGAAATAAATGGACTTCAATTAAAAATAGGAATAGTAAGTGGTCTTGCAAATGCTGAAAAGATTATACAGAGTATTGAAAGCGGAAAAGAGCATTTTGATTTTGTTGAAGTTATGGCATGTAATGGAGGTTGTATTGGAGGAGCTGGACAGCCATTTGGATTAAATAAAACTAAGATAGAACGTGCAAAAGGGCTTTATAAGGCTGATAAGGTTGCACAAATAAAAAGAAGTAGTGAAAATCCAATGATGGATACAATATATAAAGATATTTTAAAAAATAGTAATAATCTTTTACACAGATAATTTTCAAAAGATCCTAAAAAAATTAAAACATCTTAAAAAAGTGATATAAAAATCTAAAAAAATTTACATTGTCAAATTTTTAAAAATGATATAATTAAAAAGGGTAGCACACCCACAAATGTGGAAAGAACTCATTTTCATATTAGAAAATTTAATTCCACATATATATAAAGAAGCTGCATTCATACTGATTTATTCTTATGAATATGGTTTCTTTTATTTTTATATTAAAAGTTTTACTTACCTAAAAGGCTTTTTTCTGATATAATAGAATTTAGAACTAAAAAACACGCCTTTACATGCGCTTATGAATTAAATAAATTTTAATTAATAAGTTGATTTTTTATTAAAAAAATGAAGTTATAATTCATAAAAATATGGTTTTTATAATTTGAATTTTGTTTATGAGGGTGTGTAAACGTTATCAAAGAAATGGAGGAGTAAAAATGTTCAAAATTGATGATTATGTTATTTATGGGGGCAATGGTGTCTGTAAGGTGACTGATGTTGGGGTTCCTGAAATAAGTAGGTTTGACAGTGAAAAGGAATATTATACTCTTGAACCTGTATATGAAAATGGGAGAATATTTGCACCTGTTGATAATGAAAAAGTTGTAATGAGAAAGGTACTAACGAGACAGGAAGCAGATGATCTTATTGGAACTATTCCATCTGTAGAAGTAAATTGGATTGACAATATGAAAGAAAGAGACCATGAATTTAAGGATATAATACAACATTATGATTGCATTGGATTCGTAAAGATAATAAAGACTATAATTGAAAAGAAAAGAGAATACAGTTCAGATGGGAAAAAACTATCTGTAAGTGATGCAAACTATCTAAAGAGAGCTCAGGAATATCTAAGCGGTGAGCTTGCAATTGCCTTAAACATACCTAAAGACACAGTTAACAATTACATAGAGAATAGATTGAAATGCATGTAAGATAAAGATATGATAAAATCAAGAATACTAAAAAAATTATTTAAAATTAAACTTCAGCACAAGATTATTACTGAAGTTTAATTTTTTATTATATACATTGAAATTGACATGTTATATTCAGTGTTGGTATTCCTTGTTAGTAATTGTAAAGTGTATAGTGCAATATTTATTTATATAGATGTAATGTTAATAACAACAACTTCTGGATTGTTGAATATTCTTGGTACTGGTGTAGACTCTCTAGCAAGTCCACGGCTTACAATTAATGTGGTGTCTTTAAAGTCATATCTACCACCTGCATATTTAGGAAAAAGCCCTTGATGAGGAGCTATTACTCCATTAATTAATTTTGGAATTCGCCATTGTCCACCATGGGCGTGGCCAGATAAAACAAGATCAAAATCATATTTACGATATTTATCAATTAACTCAGGTCTATGTGAAAGAAGTATTGAAAAATTACCATTATCACATGCCTTGCCTGTGTTATCAAGTTGTTTGTAAAAAGAATTCTTTGCAATAGTCGGGTCATCAACACCACATATATTAAATTTTTGACCATTGATTTCAAGGGTATCATAAATACCATCAAGAATAGTTAAACCGTATTTTTCAGTAGCTTTTTTAACCTCTTGTGCATTTTTTAAAGTCTCAGTTTTTGAATCATGATTGCCAGTTACAAAGTAGCATTTAGAAATACTGCTTATCTGCTTTAAAAATGTGTCAGTATTTGCATTATCAGATTTTTTATCGTTGTAAATATCTCCACCAAGAAGCACCAAGTCTGGATTCTGACTTTTTATGTCTTCAATAAGTGTATTCATATTATCCCCATAATAGCAAGAATGGAGATCAGTTATTAAAACTATTTTTAAATCATTGTTTATTTTGTTGGAAGCTACTGTATAAGGAACGATTTTTTCTTTTATACTAAATATTCCAAGAATAAATATTGATGTTAAAATTATCATCATTAGTTTGATTAGAAAAACAATTGGTTCATAAATCATATGAATAAACCTTAAATATTCCATGTATAATTATCTCCAGTAATAAATTAGTATTTATAAGTAGTAATCTAAAACTTCAATTATTACTTTTTAAAACTTAATACTATTTTAGCTTATTACATGGGGGAGGCGTCAATAGATTAAGTCTTAATATTTGTTTAAGATTAACTTAATTTATAAACAGGGTTATTAATAATTAAATTCATAGATTGAATGTTTTCAAATTTAGGAACGGACAAAACTATTTAATATCATTCCAAGGACAACGATAATGAGTCCTATAAGGCTTAGTGTTGTGGGAACTGTATCATGAAATATAAGAATTCCTCCAAGAAGAGTAAACACAACTTCGCCAGCTTGAGTTGACTCTATTATAGCAATATTATGAGAATTATCTTTAACAATATCAGTGGCTTTAAAAAATAATATAGTTGCAATTATTCCAGAAAAGACAGCTACTATGAATGATTGTATTAACTGACTTTTTCCTGGAAGTCCAGAATTTGAAATTCCTAAAAGTGATATTATTATCCAAAATGGCATACTGCATAAAGTCATTCCAAAAACTCTTTGTATAGTATTTATATTACTATCACAAATCTCCATCATTTTACGATTTCCAATTGGATATGAAAATGCAGCTATTATAACTGGAATAATAACAAGCATTGTATTTAGCAAAGAAATATCAGTAGCTTCTTCAATATACATTAGGGCTATTCCTACCAAAATTAGTAATGATATGAGAAGAGACTTTTTGGGAATTTTATTTCGTATTTTTACTATACCTTTTTCTGTTTTTATAATCTTAAAGAATAATGGTGACATAAGACCACCAGCTACTATTGTCAATTGCCATGTTCCAGCAACAAGCCATGATGCACCATAAGATGAAGCAAAACTTAAAGGAGCATAAAAAAAGCCAAATCCTATAGTACTCCACAAAAGCCATGATAAAGGCTTTTTACGAATATCAATAATTACTTCCTTTAATTGTCTTTTTGAAATCATTATAATAAGAAGCATTGGTAACATGAAGATATATCTTAAAGATGAACTCCAATACCAACTTCCACCTGAAAGATGCATCTGTTGATTTAAGATAAAGGTAAATGCAAAAAAGAATGATGCACAAATTCCCAGCATAAATGCTTTTTTCATAAATATAAACCTCCAAAATTTAAATGTATGTTATAACATATATAATTATAATATATTATACAACATGGGATTTACAAAAACAATAAGTTAGAATAAAATATGTTATAACAGACACAATTTTAAATATGTAATGAAAGAGAGTGTTGAATATGGAAAATTTAACTTTGGTTATAGGAAATAAATTAAAAAATATTAGAAATTCTAGAAATTTAAGTTTGGATGATGTGGCAGAATTGACAGGTGTTAGTAAAGCAATGCTTGGACAGATAGAAAGAGGAAAATCAAATCCTACTGTTTCAACATTATGGAAGATTTCAACGGGACTTAGGGTGTCATTTTCATCTTTTATTGATGAAAGCAAAGAAGAACTTAAAGTTATAAATATAGATGAAATAGAACCGGTAATTGAAGAAGATAGTACAATGAAGTTGTATCCGATATTTCCTTTTGATCCTAATAGGGGAGTTGAGATATTTACCATAGAACTTGAAAAAGGATGTATTCATGAATCCAGTTCACATAACAGTGGAGTTGAAGAATACATTATTGTAACTGAAGGTGAAATTGAGATGACCATTGGAGAAGAAAATTTTATATTGAAAAAGGGATGCTCAATTAAATTTATGGCAGATAAAAATCATACATATAAAAATTTAAATGAAGATAAGGCAGTTTTTCAAAATATAATATTTTATAGGTAAATTAAGAATATTTCTCTAAATAAATAGATATATTGATACATCAGTAAATTATATTCATTTAGCAATATAAAATAAAGGTGGAGAGTATGAGAAGAATTTTAAATAGAAGAGCTAAAAAGAAAAGCATATTTTTTATATGTATATTTTTAGTGGTATTTTCAGCTATAATTTTAATATTTAGCAGCTGTAGTAAAGATATATATAATGACGATAAAAAAATAGCTGAACAAGGTGATTCTTATAGTTATGGCGATAAAATAGGAAGTCAAAAATCAAATAATGACTTAGATTTAAAATTCAGTGGTTTTTCTGGTTACGATACAATATTAATATTAAAAGTAAGTGAAGACAGCACAATAACATTGAATTATGATTTAAATATTAAAAGTGGTAATTTTAAGCTTGTCATGGTAAGTCCTGATAAACACATTGAAAATATACTTGAAGAAAGTGCAACAGGAAATAAAAATATAGAATTAAAAAAGGGCGAATACAGATTTAAGATTGTTGGGAAAAGTTCAAAAGGGCAGATAAAAATTTCATTTAATGACACTAAAAATATAGAAGCAATAATTTCAGATTAATGATTTATTAAATTAAATCTGGATTAAAGTTAACTATCTATATTTATTTTGTTATAATTTAAATGTTATTATAGAACATCAATAGAATATTAAAGGAAGATACAACAGATGAAAGTTTTTAATTATAATAATAAGCTTCAACAAAAAGAATATTTATATGAAGGATTTTCAATAGATATAAATAAAAAGAATGTAATTTCATTTGTTGGAGCAGGTGGGAAAACAACATTAATTTATAATATGGCAGAAGAATTAATGAAACTTGGGAAAAATGTTATTATAACAACAACTACTAATATGTTTATATCAGAAAAATACTTCTTATACAGCAGTGATTTAGTTGAAATTAAGAAATATTTAAATAAATCTAAAATAGTGGTTTTAGGAACACCAGTAGGCAATAACAAGTTTACTTCTTTAACTAATGTTAGTTATGATGAACTTATAGAAATATGTGATTTTTTATTAATAGAATCTGATGGTTCAAGAAGGCTTCCATTAAAAGCACCACATGATCATGAGCCTGTTATAATTGATAAATCTAATATTGTAATAGGTGTAGCTGGAATTGATTCTGTAGGAAAATCAATAAAAGATATATGCCATAGAAAGGAAGTTGTATGCAATATTTTAAATGTTGATGAATCTCACATAATTACAGAGGAAGATATTGGAGTTTTATTATCAAGCAATAAAGGGCAGATGAAATACATAGAATCATTTAATGGAAGTGTAAATTATGTTGCAGCAATAAATAAATGTGATAATAAATATCTCATAGATAAGGGAAAAAAAATTAGTGAATTATTAAATGAAAAAAATATAAATAGTGTTATTACAAGTTTTAAATAAAAATCTGTTAGGTAGACAATATTACTATAATGTTACCTGACAGTAAACAAGGGGATGAAAGTATGATTATATTAATAAAGGGAGCAGGAGATTTAGCAACTGGAATTGCACATAGATTAAAAGTTTGTGGTTTTGATGTTATAATGACTGAAATAGCTATGCCTACAACTGTAAGAAGAACAGTAGCTTTTTCTCAAGCTGTTTTTGATGGAATTGCTGAGGTTGAAGGTGTTAAAGGAATTTTAGTCAGTGATGTAAATGGAGCCATTAAAGTTATAGAAGAAGGAAACATACCGATAGTTATAGATTCAAAAGCTGAACTTATAAAGGAATTGAAACCCCATATTGTTGTAGATTCAATCATAAGCAAGGTGAACTGTGGCAATACAACTATAAATGATGCACCTATAGTAATTGCAGTTGGACCAGGTTTTGAAGCTGGAATTGATTGTCATTGTGTTATTGAAACTCAGAGGGGACATTATTTGGGAAGAACAATTTATAAAGGATCTGCAATAGCTAATACAGGTATTCCAGGGAATATAGGAGGATATACTGTGGAGAGAATAATAAGATCATCTGGTGATGGTTTTATTAAGCCTATGGTGGAAATTGGTGAACATGTTGAGAAAGGACAAGTGGTCGCAAGGGTAGTTAATTCATTAGAGTGTGATGATAGTAGTGAGCCTGTTTTTGCAGAAATATCAGGTATAGTTAGAGGAATGCTTCAAGAAGGTGTAAAAGTACATAAGGGAATGAAAAGTGGGGATATTGATCCAAGATGTGAAAAAAAGCATTGCTTGACAATATCAGATAAGGCACGTTCAATAGGCGGGGGAGTATTAGAAGCTGTACTAACATTGACTAAGCAATTATCAAAATAAAAAATAAGGGGAATATGTATGGGGAAAAGATTATATAAACAATTTATAAGAGAATTAAATGAAAATGGATTTGTTAAGACCTTAACTGTCATAAGCCAGAATGAAAATATAGGTAAAAAAATTATAGTAAATAAGAATTTGAATGATTCTATAAATGATTATGATGTAGATGAAATTAAATATGATAAATTTTTAAAAGACTCAATTAAAGATGTAGATTTAAAAAATGGCACACATATATGTAAAATTGGTAATGAAGAGATATTTGTTGAAGATATTGTAGGAAAGCCAAAGCTTATAATATGTGGAGGTGGGCATATTGCACTACCTTTAAGCAAAATGGGAAAGATGCTTGAGTTTGATGTTACTGTAATTGATAATAGAATAGAATTTGCCAGCAAAGAAAGATTTCCTCATGTTGATAAGATTATATGCATGGATTTTGATGAAGCAATTGAAGAAGCTAAAGTAAACAGTAATACATACATTGTAATTGTAACTAGAGGACATAAAGATGATAGAAAATGTCTTGAAAAAGTTATTAGAACTGATCATAAATATATTGGAATGATTGGAAGCAGAGGTAAGGTTGCATCTGTATTTAACGCTATGATTAAAGAGGGATACAGAGAAGAAGAATTGGAAAAAGTATATAGTCCAATCGGTTTGAAAATAGGTGCACAGACTCCAGAAGAAATAGCTGTAAGTATCTTTGCAGAAATAATAGAAGTGAAAAATAAAAAGATGGCCTGTAATATTGAAGACAGCATAATAGATAAATTAGATTCTTCATCTGAAAATATGGTTCTTGCAACTATTGTAGAAAAGAGTGGATCAACACCAAGGGGTGTAGGGGCAAAAATGTTGATTATTGAAGATGGAGGCGTAATAGGAACAGTTGGTGGTGGTAGTGTAGAAAATGCTGTTTATGAAAAAGCCATAGAACTTATAAAAATCCAGAAGTGCCACATAGAAACATATGATTTATCTAATTCAAAAGCTTCTAAATTAGGAATGGCATGTGGTGGAAGTGTAAAGGTGCTATTTGAGTATATAAGTTCTAATTCATAGTTAACAGATAGTGGACAATGAAAATCGTGAGAAAAGTTGAATGTGTAATATATACACTGGGCTATAAATTTTACAATTATAATTTAGAATCATATTGTAATTTCAACATTAATTATTAATTGTCATATGTCAATTGTAATATATATTGCAATTGATAATTAAGGTGAAATCCTTACAGAATTTTTGAAATTATATGCAGAATAATTATTGCAACATATATATTTTTTTAAAACATAATAAAGAAAGTAGGAAAAGTAATGAGCAAAATGATTGATGCAAAAGGTAAAAACTGTCCAATGCCAGTTATAATGGCTAAAAAGGAAATAGATGCAGGGGCACAAGAACTTATAATTGAAGTTGATAATTCAATTGCAGTTGAAAATCTTAAAAAGCTAGCCAATAGTCAAGGATTTTTTACAAATGTGAAAGAGGAAAATGGGGATTTTTCAGTTGTATTTAATAAGGACTGTGAAAAATGTAATGAAATATTATCACAATTAGATAAAAAAACGTCAGTAGGAAATTATTCTGTGTTTGTTGGAAAAGAAATAATAGGCTCTGGAAGTGAAGAACTTGGAAAAAATCTTATGAAAATGTTTTTCTATACATTAAGTGAAAGTGATGATATTCCAAAATATTTACTTTTTATGAATGATGGTGTAAAAGTGCCTACAAATAATGAACAGGCTATAGAACATTTAAAGGAACTTGAAAATAGAGGTGTTGAAATATTAGTGTGTGGAGCATGTCTTAATTTTTACAATCTTGAAGAAAAACTTGAAGTTGGTAAAATAAGTAATATGTATGACATAACTAATGCTATGAAAGCTACTGATAAGGTTATTACTTTATAATTAGCACAGGATTTTATAATAATATATGAATAAATTATTCATTGGCATATAAATTGTATTTTTGACTTTTAAATACAATTTATATGTCATTTTTTTATTATGATTTTATTAACTATATAGCAAATAAATTTAAGGAATTAGACTGGTTTAATAATTATAAATGGATAATCATATGGTGTTGATAATGGTACAGAAGATAAAAAGAGTTTATACAGGATTTTATAATTATAGAATATAAATCTTAGAAGATTATATGTCATATATTAGATAATAACAACGGAATCTTTAAATGGTATAATAATATATTTAATTGTAAAATATTAACATAAGAATAGTGAAAAGTAAACTATATTACAATAAAATATTATAAGAGAAAATTTAATATGGGAGTGAAATGTGTGATAGAAGAAAGGATATTGGAATTAATAAAAAATGAGGACAAGAGAAATCCTTTGACTGATAACGATATTGCGAAATTAGTAAATACAACAAGAGAATATATAACTCAATTTAGAACAGAAAAACATATAGATAATTCTAGAAAAAGAAAAGAAGGAATTTTATATAGTGACATAAAGAAGATAATTATTAAAGATAGGAGTATTTCAGACAGGAAGTTATGTAAGGAATTATCTCTTCTTGGATATGATATTTCTAGATATTCTGCATCTCAGATAAAAAAGGATGTATTATCTCATATAGAAATAATTAATGAGGCAGGAAGTGTTGAAGATATTGAATCAAACTTCAAAGAAGATGAGTTTTATTTAAAAGATACAGAAGATAAAATAAACAAAAGGGAAAAGCAAAATCCAATGGATGATGAAAAAAATAATAATAGCTTAAGAAAAATCATAGGCTATCATGGTTCATTGAAAAATGCAATCAGTCAGGCAGAAGCTGCAATTTTATATCCTCCACACGGGCTTCATACTCTTTTATTAGGTCCATCAGGCGTTGGAAAGAGTTTTTTTGCAGAGGCAATGTATAATTTTGCTGTTAAAACTACTAACTTCGAAAATAATGCATCATTCATAATATTTAATTGTGCTGATTATGCAGACAATCCCCAGCTACTTTTATCTCAGCTTTTTGGTTACAGCAAGGGATCTTTTACAGGAGCAAATAGTGATAAAGTAGGCCTTGTTGAAAGAGCAAATAACGGAATATTATTTTTAGACGAAGTGCACAGACTGCCAAGTGAAGGGCAGGAAATATTATTTTATCTATTGGATAAGGGAAAGTATAGAAGATTAGGTGAAACTGAAAATAACAGGATTTCAAATGTAATGGTTATTGCAGCAACAACTGAAGATCCTAAATCAGCATTATTACTTACATTTAGAAGAAGAATACCTATGATAATTGAACTGCCATCTATAAACAATAGGCCAATTAGTGAAAAATACTTAATTATTAAAAGTTTTTTTGCCCAGGAATCATCAAGAGTTGGAAAAGAAATAATTGTACATTATGAAGTTATACGATCATTATTATTATATAATTGTCCAGGTAATATAGGTCAATTGAGAAGCGATATACAGGTTGCATGTGCAAAAGGCTTTTTTAATTCATTAAGCAATAATACAAATGATGTCGTAATTGATATGAAAGACCTGCCTAAACAGGTTCCACTTGAGATATTAAGAAACCAAGAATCAAAATTAATATCAGAAGATATTTTTAATGAAGATCTTATTATTAATCCTGATGATTATTTAACACCTAAATTAAAGTATGATAGATATAAGTTTCCTGATGAAATATATAAAAATATAGAAAGTAAGTACTATGAGTTTGAGAGACAAGGGTTAAACAAAGATGAAATTAATAAAATGCTATGGGGAAAAATGGAGTTTGATTTAAATAAATATGCTAAAAATATTGAATCCAATATAATGTATCCTAAAGAAGAGTTGAAGAATATAATTGATGAAAATATATTAAATGTGGTTGAAAAAGTAACTGATATGGCAAAAAGGTATGTGAAAGATATTGAAGAAAATTTTTACTACTGTATAGCCATGCATTTGAATTCAACATATGACAGGTTAAGGAAAGGAAAGGTTATAAAAAATCCACAGATAGATTATATTAAAAGGGAATATGCTGAAGAGTATGAGATTGCAAAAATACTAACTAAGGAAATAAACAATAATTTAAATATAGAGCTTCCAGAGGATGAAATAGGATTTATAACAATGTATCTTAAAACATTTTCTGAAAAAGATAAAAAAGTAAGCAGAGTGGCTGTTATTGTATTAACACATGGCCATGTTGCCTGTGGAATGGCAGAAGTAGCCAATAAACTTTTATGTACAAATCTTGCCATAGGTATAGAAATGGAATTAGATGAAAGCCCTAAAATTATGCTTGAAAGAACTATTGAAGCTGTAAGAAATTTTGATGAGGGAAAAGGCTGTTTATTATTGGTTGATATGGGGTCCCTTGTTTCTTTTGGACATATCATAACAAAAGAAACTGGTATTTTGACAAAGGTAATTGGAAGAGTGGATACAATGATGGTTTTAGAAGCTGTAAGAAAATCATTGATTGAAAATAGTAACCTATATGAAATATATAAAGAACTTGAAGGAGATAAGAAGTTTGGTGAAGGAGAACAATGTGTAAAGAAGTACTTAAAAACAATAATAACAGTATGTTTAACTGGTGAAGGAAGTGCTCTAAATATAAAGAAATACATTGAAGGAATGCTTGGAGAATCAAAAACTAGTCTTAATATTATACCTATTGGAATTGCTAATATAAGTAATGGTAAGAATGAAATTATGGATGTTTATAAGAATAATAATGTAATTGCAGTAGTTGGAACAATTAATCCTGATATAGAAAATGTACCATTTATATCCTTTCAAGATATTTTAAAAAAGTCTGGTAAAGTGAGACTTATGAATATTATTGGGTTAGATCATAAGATAAATCCTTTAATACATGTGTTAGATGAACAGTTGATACAAATAAGGGATGATGTATTTGATAAAAGTGAAATCATAGATGAAATGTGTAAACTTCTTATAGATAAGGGAAGAGTAAAGGATGAATTTACTATTAGTGTGTATAAACGGGAAATAATGGGCGGGACTTTATTTCAAGGAACAATTGGTATCCCACATGGATTATCAGAATTTATAGAAAAATCATCATTAGCTATCTTTAAATTAAGCAAACCTGTTTTATGGGACTATGATTGTAAAGTTGATATTGTAATTATGTTGGCAGTTAAAGAAAGTGATGGTGAGATAGTTAGAAAATTATTCGATACAATATCCGTAGAAGGAGTTCTTAATGAAATAAGAAAGGCAAATTCAGCCAAAGAGATTTTAGATGTACTCGTTAATTTTTAAATATAAGATTTAGAATTGAAATTTATAAGAAATAATACTAGGAGTTACTATTTCAACATGTTTTTTGGCATGATACTTGCTCTATAAATATTGTGTGATAACAAATATGAAAACGTATAAATTAAAAGGAGGGAATAAAAATGACTAAATGCATTAGAGATTTTTTAAGAAAGGATTTAGTAATAAGTAATCTTGAAGCAGAATCATATTGTGATATTTTTAAGAAAGTATCTGAACTTTTATTAGAAAAAGGTTTTGTAGAAGAGTCATTTTTAAAAGGATTAGTTAATAGAGAAAAAAATTTTCCTACAGGATTGCAGCTTATAAAATATAATGTTGCCATACCACATACAGATGCTGAAAATATAAAAATACCAGCTATAGTTATTTGTACATTGAAAAATCCAGTGACTTTCAATTGTATGGATGGAAGTGGACAGGTTAAGGTAAATATAGTATTTACTATGGCACTTAGTGAACCACATAGCCAGCTTTTAATGCTTCAGCAGCTTATGGAGCTTATTCAAAATGAAAATATATTAGAAAATATGATGAAATCAGATAATAGTGATGAACTATATGAAATAGTTTCAAAGTTTAAGTATAGTGGTGAGTAAGTAATAATTATAAGGAGCATATAAAAATACCTTTTAAAGGATACTTATAATTATTGATAAGGATTATAACTAGGAAGATTTATAACATTGAAGAGTTTAAAGAAAAAAATAAGTTAAAATTTGAGGAGGCATAAATATGAATAAACAAAAATTAGTATTAGTAGCATGTGGTACAGGAATAGCAACTTCAACAGTTGTTTGTAAGAGAGTAGAGGATTTAATTAAGGCTAATAATTTAAATGCAAGGATTACACAGTGTAAAATTTCAGAAGTTCCAGGATATGAAGATGAAGCTGATCTTTTGGTAACAACTACAATTTCGTCATCAAATTATAAGATTCCAGTAATAAAGGCAGTAAATTATTTAACTAATATAAATCCCGATAAGGTAGATAAAGAGATTATTGATGCTTTAAAATAAAAAATAATATGAATTAAATATAAGGAGGATCTAGTGGCATGTTATTAAAAATAGTACAGTATGTTATGAATTTAGGGCCTACAGTTATACTTCCATTAACTATTACTATTATAGGAATTATATTTGGACAAGGATTTAAAAAAGCATTTAAGTCAGGTATTACAATTGGTATTGGATTTGTTGGTATTAATTTAGTAATTGGATTACTTACAACAAATCTTGGAGCAGCAACACAGGAAATGGTAAGTAGATATGGATTACATCTTAATATAATAGATGTGGGATGGCCAGCAGCAGCTTCAATAAGCTGGGCCTCTCCTATAGCAGCAATAATGATAGTAATAGCAATGTTAGTAAATTTTTTATTGCTTATTACAAAAGCAACCAATGTAGTCGATATTGACATATGGAATTACTGGCATTTTACTGCAGCAGGTGCAAGTGTATATGTGTTGACTGGTGGTAACTGGTTCCTTTCTATTTTAGCAGGTATTTTATATGAAATTGCAGTTCTTAAAATTGCTGATAAAACAGCACCAATGGTTCAGGAGTTCTTTGGACTTGAAGGTGTATCTTTGCCAACTGGTTCCACAGCAGCATGTGGTCTTTTAGGTATTCCAATTGTTAAAGCAGTAAGTAAAATTCCAGGGGTTAAAAATTTGCATGCAGATCCAGAATCTATTCAGAAAAAATTTGGGATTTTTGGTGAACCTATGATGATAGGACTTGTCTTAGGTATAGTTATTGGTATTCTTGCAGGATATGATTTAGGAAAAACTCTTCAAATTGGTGTATCAATGGGTGGTGTTATGTTTTTGATGCCTAGAATGGTAAGAATACTTATGGAAGGTTTGATTCCAGTGTCTGAATCAGTTAGGGAATTCTTGCAGAAAAAGGATTTTGGTAAAGATAGAAAATTAACAATTGGTTTAGATGCAGCAGTAGCAGTAGGACATCCAGCAGTAATTGCAACAGCCCTTGTATTAGTTCCAATTACACTATTTTTAGCAGTAGTATTACCAGGAAATCAAGTATTACCATTTGGAGATTTAACAACAATATGTTTTTATGTTGCATTTATAGTAGGAGCAGCAAAAGGCAATATTGTTCATTCTATAATAGCAGGTACAATAGTAATGGCACTTGTTTTGTTGATGGCAACAAATATTTCTGCTTTTCACACTCAAATGGCAACAATGGCTCAGTTTACAATGCCAGAAGGAGCATCCACTATTTCAAGTTTAGATATGGGAGGAAACTTCTTGAATTGGATAATAATTAAGATATTCCAGTTATTTGCATAAGGTTAAATAGATTGATTGTTAAAGAATGTTTTGTGATTCTTTAATGGGGAACTTTATGTATTTTTATTTGAATAATAATTATTAAATGATATAAATTGTTTAGTTTTTATAGAAAGGCTGATGATTGGATTGGATATAACAAACTTAAGTTTAGAAGAGATTTTGGGAATTAATTTTAAGTGTGAATGTGGTAAAGAACATAGTGTAGAAATTAATTCTGTTAAAATTGGAAAAAATATAATAAATAATCTTCCAGATTATTTGAAAGAGTTTTCAAATAAAAAAGTATTAATAATTCAAGATATTAATACTCGCAAAGCAGCTGGAGAAAAAGTTGAAGAAATTCTTGAAGATAAATTTAAATTAAAGACCCATGTATTTAAACAAAATCATTTACTGCCTGATGAGTATGCACTTGGAAGGGTTCTTATTGAAGTTGAGGAAGATACAGCACTTATTTTAGGGATAGGTTCAGGTGTTATAAATGATGTGTGCAGGTATGTTGCGTATAAAGTTAATATTCCTTATGCCATAGTATGTACTGCACCATCTATGGATGGATATGCATCTGTTGTATCACCACTTATTACAGATGGATTTAAAGAGTCTCATAAGGCTATATATCCTTATGGTATATATGGAGATATTGATATTATGAAAAATGCACCTATGTATCTCATTTGTTCAGGTCTTGGTGATGTGTTAGGAAAATATATAGCACGAGCAGATTGGATGCTTTCAAAAAAATTAAAAGGAGAATATTTTTGTGAAACTATTTCAGATCTAGTAAAGACTGCAGTTGAGAAGTGTGCAAATGAAGCTCCTAGAATTGTTAAAAGAGATGATAAAGCTATAAAAAATATAGTTGAAGCATTAGTTTTATCAGGTATAACCATAGGAATGGCAGGATCTTCAAGACCAGCATCAGGGTCTGAACATCATATTGCTCATGGATGGGAAATAATGTTTCATTGTATGAATAGTGATGAAAAATGGGTGCATGGAAATTTTGTGGGTGTTGGAACAGTAGTAATGGCAATGTTATATGAAGAATTGAAGAATATTAATATTAAAGATGTTATGGTTAAAAAAAATTTTAGGGATTATGATTTGAAGAAATGGAGAGAAAATATTGAGAGCGTATTTGGTAACGTTGCAGATAATATAATCAATTATAAAAAAGATGCAATAGAATTGGATTCTGATAAGAGAGAAGAAAATGCTAAAAAAATTGAAGATGTATGGAATGATATTCTTAAAATTGCAGATACAATAGTGCCAAGCTCACAGCTTATAAAAAAGATATTGAATGATGGTGGATGTATATGGCATCCATCAGAATTAGGAATAGATAAAAATTTATTCATTAGAAGTTTTATTGCAGCCAAAGACATAAGAACAAGGTATGGTATCGTACATTTAATTGATGATATTGGAATGACCTATGAAATGGCATATTTAATAGCTGATAAATTATATAAAACTGAAAAATCATGATAGAATTTAAGTTTTGATCTGGAGGTAGCAATGAAAGATTTAAGAGATATAAAGTGTTTTCTTCTAGATATGGATGGAACGTTTTATCTTGGAAATACACTTATAGATGGAGCATTAGATTTTTTAGATGTCTTGAAAAAGCAAAACAAGGAATTTAATTTTTTAACAAATAATTCATCGAAAAACAAAAGTGTATATAAGAAAAAGCTTTTTGATCTTGGGTGTTATATTAATGAAGAAAAGATTTATACATCAGGAGATGCAACAATATGGTATATGAAAAAATACTGTAAGGGCAATCGTGTGTATGTAATGGGAACAGAACCCCTAAGGAAAGAATTTGAAAATTCGGGTTTTTTACTTGTTAAAGATAAAAAGGACAAACCAGATTATGTTGTTCTTGGTTTTGATACAACAATAACCTACGAGAAAATTTGGACTGCTTGTGATTATTTGAGGGATGGAATACCGTTTATAGCAACTCATCCAGACTTTAACTGTCCACTTGAAAATAATAAATATATGCCAGATACAGGTTCGATGATAAAAATGTTTGAAGCATCAGCAGAAGTTTCTCCATTGATTATAGGAAAGCCTAGTAAGTATATAGTAGATGCAGTTATGGAAAAGTATGGCTTAGAGAAAGAGGAAGTAGCAATAGTAGGGGACAGGCTTTATACAGATATCAAGACAGGTGAAAATGCAGGTATAACAAGTATACTTGTATTGAGTGGAGAAACATCAGAGAAAATGTATATGAATTCTGATATACATGCTGATTATGTATTTTCATCTATTAAGGATATTGGTGAAAAATTGAAAAAAGTGTAAATTACAAAAATATAGAGTTAGTGTATAAAAATATAGGTTGTTTAAGTTTTAATTAATAAGGAGGTAACAATTGTGAGTAATATAACCATTATAGGTGCAGGCCAGATGGCATCTGCATTAACTTTTCCAGCAGTAGAAAATAATAATAATGTACGTTTAGTCGGTACTCCATTAGATAGAGAGATTATTAATAAAGCAAAAGATACAGGATTTCACATAACATTAAAACGTCAATTGCCTTCCAGAGGGATTGATTATTACCAAATTGAAGAAATAGAAGAAGCACTGGATAAAGCCGATGTAATTATCTGCGGAGTAAGTAGTTTTGGTGTTGAATGGTTTGCAGATAATATATTACCTATTCTACCAGAAGATATTCCAGTTCTTTCAATAACAAAAGGCATGATAACAAAAGATGATGGGGAAATGATAAATTATCCAGAATACTTTTTGAGAAAACTTCTACATAATAAGCATCTGTGTATTAATGCAGTAGGAGGTCCATGTACAAGCTATGAACTTGCAGATAAGGATAATTCAGAAGTAGTATTTTGTGGAGAAGATATAAATACCCTTAGAATGCTTAAAAGTATGTTTGAAACATCATATTATCACATAAGTTTATCCAAAGATATTGTAGGAGTTGAATGTGCTGTAGCATTAAAAAATGCATATGCATTAGGTGTATCTCTAGCAATAGGATTATCCATTGGACGTGATGGAAGTGGGAAAGAACATTATAATTCACAAGCAGCTCTTTTCGGAGAAAGTATAAAAGAAGCTAGACGTATACTCAAGTTAGTTGGTGGAGAAGATGAAAATATGATATATTTCGGAGGGGATCTTTATGTAACAGTTTTTGGAGGACGAACTCGTAAGATAGGAACTTTATTAGGTCAAGGATATTCATTTAAAGAAGCAATGGAAAAATTAAAGGGTGTTACGTTGGAATCAATAGTTATTGCTGAGCGTGCTGCTAAATTTATAAGATGTCAGGCTGAAAAAGGGATTGTTGATATTAAAGATTTTCCTATGATAATTCATATAGATAATATTATAAATTCTGGTGAATCTGTAAACATTCCTTGGAAAGCATTTGAATCAGAAAATATATAATATATAAAAATAACGTGTATATGTTAAATAGACTGCATTGAATGAAGATTTTTATTTCAATACAGTCTATTTTTTAAAGTGAAATTTTAATGTTTTTATGTTTAAAGTTTTAATTCATATTTTACAGATAATTTTAATATTATAAAA
>ULRM01004054.1_pt1 | contig 30380 bp, 29 predicted proteins | sample 1955551 | NCBI WGS metagenome assembly ULRM01 (sample SAMEA4835686, study PRJEB28245) | human gut metagenome | biome: gut microbiome; material: fecal sample | place: Denmark | collected 2008
TTTTATTTATGGAGGATAAAGAATGTTAAAATTAGTTTTGCCAGATATTACTCATAAAGATAAAGTTATTTCATATAAAGAGGAATTTAGAAAAAATTGTGAGAGTATGGATGGTACTGCTGGATTAGAGAGTACTGAATCATATGAACAATGGATGAAACATATAAAGGAAAATAGTAATAAAGAAACAGTTAAGGAAGGTTTTGTTCCAGCAACTACTTTTTTAGCAATAAGGCAAGAAGATAATGAATTGGTTGGAATGATTGATATAAGGCATGAGTTGAATGAGTTTTTATTTGATTTTGGAGGAAACATTGGATATAGTATACGCAAAGGTGAAAGACGAAAAGGATATGCAACAGAAATGTTAAAGCTTGCTTTAGAAGAATGTAAAAAGATTGGACTTGATAAGATTTTGCTTACATGTAGTAAAACTAATTTAGGATCAGCAAAGACAATGGTGAATAATGGTGCTGTTTTAGAAAGAGAAGTGAAAAAATGGCAGGATATAATACAGCGTTATTGGATTGTATTATAAGATATATTTATGAAAATACATATATATTATGTAAAAATATAAGAATATAAATGAGATATGGAAATATAAATATGTTTCTTCATTTTCAAATGAGAGTGAATGTTTTTTGATTTGAATAAATGGAACTTAAGAAAAGAAATGAGGGAAAGTTTTGAGTATAAAAGAATTTGAATATTTGGATGTAGCAATAGCTAAACTTGAAGATAAGTATGATGATTTAGAAGAATTATCTGTTGTAATACAAGACAATTTTTTTGAAATTCTTAAAGAAAATTCAATTGAATTTTTAAATATCTCTGCAAGAGTAAAATCACCAGAAAGTTTAAAGGAAAAGATACTTAGGAATAAGTACTATAAACGATATCCAGATGGAAACAAGCTTATTTATAATTTAAGTGATTTAATAGGTGTAAGAATTGAATGTAGATTTGCAGACGATGAAAGGAACATCTATAGATTTTTTAAGAAGTATTTCAATAAAAATAGTGATGGTAATTATTATTATAATGAAAATGATGATAACTTTTATTTAAAATTAGAAGGAAAACAGCCTCAAAAGCAGAAAAATGGATTTACTATATATAGAATTGATGGTAAGTATGTTTTTAATGGAAATGATATTCCTTTTGAACTTCAAATTAAGTCTTTAGTAAATATGTTCTGGGGAGAAATAGAACATGAAATAATTTATAAGAACTCTAATTATATTATTGAAAATAATTTCTTAAAGGATATAATGGGATCAATAAAAAACAATTTATCAATGATTGATAAACAGCTTGTAACAGTTTTTAATCATTTTGAAACTAAGAAAAAAACAGATAGTGATTCAAGAAAGAAACACCTCGAAAATATAGTTTCTAAAATTATATATGATTTATTTGCAAATAAAATGAAAAATTCTATTGGAATGACCGTTGATTTTAAAAAATCCTGTGAAACAATAATAAGGTATGCATTTGTATCAGAAGATTATGAATCAGAAGATAAGTATACTGAAGTTCTTATTAAAGCTTTAACAAGACTGAGTGAAATAACCAATGAAAGTATAGATTTTAATTCAGATATAATGTTTGAAAGAAAAATTAAATTTGAAGATGAATTTACAAAAAGATTAGGAGAGTATTTTCAGAGTGTAATAAATAATGAGTTTTCATGGAATCTATTCTTTAGAATTCTATTTACTTTAGAACCATTAAATAACGCAGGAGATTTTGAAAAATTTTTAGAATTTCTTAGAGTAAATTTTATAGAATCAAAATATATAAGTAAACAAAAGGAAGTTCTTAAAGAAAAATTTAAAGAAAGATATATAGAAATAGAAAATGCTATAACTTTACAGACAGTTGAATCTTTAATTGATGTTGATAAAATTGATATAGTATATGATTATAATATTTATGATATAAATGATGAAGTTGAAGATATATACAGAGAGATATCTAACAATATTTCATCCATTGATCAATGGGAAGAAGAAAGTGTTAGAATTTTGGATAAACTTGATGAGGAGATAAAAGATATATTTGCTTAATTGTATAATTTAAAATAAAATATAATAAAAATGATTTTGTTTATTATATGGATACATTTTTAATTTATAAATGTATCCATTAAAATTTGCATTTAAATAGACAATGTAGCATATCTAGGATATATCTTAATAATGAATTTTATATTAGCTTTTACTACAAATTACATGTGAAAGAGGTGCTAGATGTACTTAATATCTTTATATTTTGATGAAAAAATAGAAAAAACTATACAGCAATTAATAGATAAAGTAGCTGAAAAAAGTGGTAATAAATATATGATTGAAGGTAGAGTACCTCCTCATATTACAATTTCAGCTTTTGAAACAGAAGAAGAAAGTAAAGTTATAAATGTAATTGATAAAGTTATGAGAGAAATTAAACGTGGTACTTTGAATTGGGTTTCTATTGGAGTTTTCAAAAAACAGGTTATATTTTTAATGCCGGTTTTAAATGAGTATCTGCATAATTTATCATTTTTAATAAATGACTCCTTATTATCTGTTAGTGATATAACTTTTAATAAATTTTATATGCCAATGCAGTGGGTACCTCATACAACAATAGGAAAAAAACTAAGTGAAGAGGAGATGATTATTGCATTTAAAACTTTACAAAATAATTTTAAGATGTTTAGTGGACAAGTAACTAAAATTGGATTAGCAAAGACTAATCCATATGAAGAAATAAAAGTTTGGATTTTATAAAAAAGATATTTTTAGAAATAGTGAATAACTATTAAAATGATGTACAAACTATTGTTGAGGTATTTTTATTAATTTTAGATTTAAATTTAAGATTGATAAATTTAAACTATGATTTTAGGAGGAGTTTAAAATGAGTGAAAAACACGATTGTTCATGTAGTTCTCAACAAGAAAAAGAAAAGAAAGCAAATAATTGCAGCAATAAACATTGCAAGAAAACTTATAAGAAAGACTAAAATAGATTTTTCTTATAAATTTAATATTATGAAAAAATCTCTCTTTGTTTAGGGAGATTTTCTTTTTCTATGTATAATAAGGCAGTTTATAGTTAAAAAATAGTCTATAATACACGTTTGATCTACAAAAAAATGTAATATATGAGTATATTAAGAAAAAATAAAGGTATTTTCAAGGAAAAATTAAATATAATAAAAAATATTTTCAAAATAGTAAATTTGGTATATACTATCTATTGTAGAGAAAGGTGGAATGGATGATGAAAACGAAAACAAAGGATAAAAATAATGAAAAAACTCTTAAGACAAAATTATTATTTAGTTTTCTAAGCGTTGGTATACTGCCATTAATTATATTTGCACTTATATGTGGCGTTATAATTAAATCTTCTATGTATAGCAGCGAAATACTGTCGTTAAAACAAATATCCAGAATGATAACAGATAACTTAGATAATTGGGCTGATGACAATGTAATTTTAGTGGAAGATATTGCAACTTCCCAAACTGTATATAGTACTGATATTGACAGTATACAGCAAGAATTACGAAACAAACAAGGTCAAGATACAGGAATATTAAATATAATGTATGTTGATACTAATGGAAATATAATTGCGGATTCTCTTGGATCTAAAGGTGAAAATATTAGCAGTGAACCCTATTTTAAGGATGTAAGCAAAGGGTATTCATATGTTAGTGATGTTTTAGTATATGAAAATAATCTTTCGTATATAATTTTTTCGTCTCCTGTAAAACAAAACAATAAAGTTGTTGGATATATTGTAAATAAGGTTAAAACAGAAAGTATTGAAGATAGTATAGGTACTATATTTTATTCAGAAGATGGACAAGTATATACATTCAATAATAATGGATATATAACATATCACAGTGATTACACTAAAATAATGAATGAGAATATATTGGAAAGTTCAAGTGAATTAAGTAAAGGTGCAGAAAAAGCATTAGATGGTAATTTCAACAGCATAAATTATACATACAATGGTGAAAAGGGAGTAGCTGTATATAATTTTATACCGTCATTAAAATGGGGAACAATGACAACGACTCCAAATTCAGAAATATATAAGGGCTTTAAGAATGCATTTATAACTGTATTTCCTATAGTAATAGTTATCATACTACTAATAGTAGGGGTTGCCCTTTACATTTTAAAGCTTTTTACAAAACCAATTAATGAAATGGCATCACTTACTAAGGAAGTGGCAAATGGAAATCTTTCAGTTCAGTGTGATTTAACTGGTGCATCAGAAATTACGAACATAGGAAATGACTTAAATGAAATGGTAAATTCATTGAGAAATCTTGTGCTTAGCATAGATAGCAAAAGTAATGATCTTAAAGATGCATCTGTTGAACTTGAGGAATTGGCATCTTCTGCTGAAGAAAACAGTAGAGATATTTCTTCAGCTATGACTGAAATTGCAGATACTTCTGTTGCTCAGGCATCAAAGACAGATGATATATTAAGTTATGTTAGAAATCTAGATGAGAAGATTAGTGAAGTTACAAAAAAACTTGGAGAGACAAATAGTGCTTTAAAAATATCAGATGATGCTTTGAAAAAGGGAAATAAAGGTACTAAGGAATTAAAAAATAGTACTGAAGAACAGTTTAAGCTAGTTGATCAAGCTGTTGATGAAGTTAATGAATTATCTCAATTTGTTTTAAATATAGATAGAATTATTGAAACAATAAGTGAAATATCAAATCAGACAAGTCTCCTTGCATTAAATGCATCAATTGAAGCAGCACGAGCTGGTGAAAGTGGAAAAGGATTTGCAGTAGTTGCAGAAGAAGTAGGAAAATTAGCAAATGAGTCTAAGGAAGCTACACAAGAAACCGCAGAAATATTAAATACTATAAGAAATAAAGCTGATTTGACTACAAAGCTTATGAGTTCTATAGATGAAGGTATGAAAGTTCAAAATTTAACAGTAAACGAAACTCTAGCTATATTTGATGAAATTACAAATGCAGATAGTAAGATATCAGATAATATAAAGTCATTTAATAATCTTATTGACTATATAAAGGACTTTAGTGAAAATCTTTTAGAACTTATTGAAACTCTTGCGAGTAGTTCAGAAGAAAGTGCAGCTGTATCAGAAGAAGTTACAGCATCTTCTGAAGATCAGATTTCTGTAGTTGAAAAAGTAAAAGTAGCAGGAGATAAGATTTTAAAAGTTGTAGATGAATTAAAAGTTAATATAGACAAGTTCAAGACAGAATAGAGGAGATATAGGATGAAAAAGATAATATGCTCGATGATTGTGAGTATTTTAATATTAACATCATTTACAGGATGTAAGTCTTCTGACAAGAGTAATGTTGTTAATATATCAATTTTGAATTCAAAACCGGAAATCACAGTGGCACTGCATGAAGCTGCTAAGGATTTTATGGAAGAAAATGAAGATATAAATATAAAACTTGTAAAGTACAGTCAATCAAGCTCATATATAGAAAAAGTGAATTTTATGTATGAAGCAGGCAATGCCCCTACAATGATAATCATGGATTCTGCGCATATAAGAAGTTTTAAAGATAAGTTTGTAGATCTTTCAACTGAAGAATGGATTAAAGATATTTCTGGGGATATACCTGATATTGCTAAAAATGATAGTGGTAATATTATAGGATTTCCATTTACGACTGAAGGTATGGGATTTATATATAATAAAAAAGTTACAGATGAAGCTGGAATTGATGTAAAAGGAATAAATTCAATATCTGCTTTAGAAGAGGCTTTTAATAAGGTCAATGCCATAGGCAAAGATGCTATTATTGTAACAAATGAAGAATGGTCTTTAGGGGATCATTTCCTATCAACATTTTATTCTATTGATAGTGAAAAATCTGGAATAAATACTGAAATGTATTTTGAAAATCTTAAGAAATCCCCTGAAGCTATTAAGAACAATGGGATTTTAAATGGACTTATTGATACTTTTGATCTGATGAAGAAGTATAATATGTATGCGGATAATCCTATGTCACCATCATATGATAAATGTGCAGAACTTTTAGGAAAAGGTGATGTAGGGTTCTGGTATATGGGAAACTGGGCATCGATGAATATTTTAGCTAATAGTAATGGAAATAACGAATTTGGTTTTATTTCTGTTCCAGTAAGTAATGATAGTAGTGCTTATGGGCAGAATGAAATAGTAGTAGATGTTACAAAATATATTGTTATTGATAGCAATAACTCATTAGAGCAGCAAGAAGCAGCAAAAAGATTCTTAAATTATCTTGTATATAATGAAAAAGGTAATGAGTTTATAGTTGAAGATTGTGGCATTATACCAAGTTTTAATAATATAAATATAAGTCAAACAGATCCTTTAGTTTCAGATATAATTAAGTATAGAAATGATAATAAGACTATGGATTTTATGACAAGCTACCTTCCATCTAATAATTCGGCAATTGTTGGTAATTTATTAAGAAGATATCTTAATAATGAAATAACAAGAGAAAATCTGTTAGATGAAATATGTAATTTTTGGGCTAACATTTAGATTAAATTTAAAGGGCACTAAATCTTGCATTTCAATTTAAACTTAAATTGAAACAGATTTAGTGCTCTATGCTTTTTAACAATAAAAATTATAGAATTTCTAAAATTTCAACAGAATATTTATCGCCAGGAGCTTCTACTTCAACAATTTCTCCAGCTTTTTTACCAATTAGGGCTTTTCCTAAATCAGATTCTATACTTATCATCATGTTTTCAGGATCAAGGTCCATTGTTGTAACAAGAGTAATGATTTCCTCTTCATCATCGTCAATAAACTTTACTTTAGCTTTGCTGTTTATTCCAAGGACAGATTTGTCTTGATCTTCATCATCAATTACTGTTGCTGTTGAAATCATAGTCATAAGATACTGAATTCTGTTATCATTTTCTCTATAGTTTGCGCATGCTTCTTTATATTCAGCATTTTCAGATCTATCACCATGAGCAGCAGCTACTAATTTTTCTTTAGCAATTTCAGCTCTTTTAACTGTCATTCTATATTCTAATTCATCCTGTAATTTTTTCATATTTTCCTGTGTTAATACATTATGCATTTTAGTACCTCCCCGAGATCGTACACGTTTCATATATTATTTATCATTACTACGTTACTATTATATAATATATAAAAAAAAATAAAAGCTTATTACGTGTATTTGTTTATTTTCTTTTATGTAATTTAAGAAAAAATTTAATAAAATATTATGTAATATATAAGATGAGAAATCATATAATTTAATTAGTAAGAGTAATCATATTGTCAGCAAGTGATAAAGATGAATATATAGTATTGATAAATATTTTTGATTATTATGTATTAATTGAAAGGGGAGTAAGTTAAATGAGCAGATATGTAATGTCTGATATACATGGATGTTATGCAGAGTTTATTGAAATGCTTCAAAAGATAAACTTTGGCGATGATGATGAATTATATGTGTTAGGAGATATATTTGACAGAGGACCACAGCCTTTAAAAGTGCTAGATTATATACTAGATAAAAAAAACATTCAAATGATTAAAGGAAATCATGAAAAGATGTTTGAAGATGCAATAATAAATGATGACTATATGTTATGGTATGTTAATGGTGGATATGTAACTCATAGTCAGCTTCTTGAGAGAGGAGAAACTGAAATTGTTAAAGTTTTAGAGTATATTAAAGGTTTACCTTTAATCAAAGTTGTGGACAAGTTTATTTTTGTTCACGCAGGTTTTAAAGATTACGATGATAGCTTTGAACTTGAAGAATTTTTAACTCAAAGTGAAGATATTTATGTTTGGAGTAGAGATAATATAGGAAATGAAAAAAAATATAGGGATTATACTATTATTTGTGGACACACACCTGTACAAAATATAGAAGACGGATCAAATACCATTATAAAGAGGCATGGAACTATATATATAGATTGTGGATGCTGTTTTGGGGAAAATGTAGATGGACAGCTTGCATGCTTAAGGCTTGAAGATATGCAAGAATATTATGTGAGTAAAATATGTGTATAGTAAGAAACATTACTATTTAGCCTTATAGGTAAATTATAATAATAACCATAAAAAATAAGTATAAGTAAATTACTATAATTATATTGAAGAAAATATAAATGGAAGTTATATTATATCTTAGTGAGATTAAAAGCAGCACATCATTGCTGCTTTTGTTATAAGCATTAGTACAGGTAGTATTATATTTAAAATAATAGGCAAAAGAAGAGGAGAATTATTATGAAGGAATTAAAAGAAAAGCTTTTAGGTGAAATTGAAGAATTTAGAGAAAAGGGACATAAGTTTTTAAATAAAGAACTATCTGTTATGGATTTTAAGCATGCGTCAGGTGGAATGGGAGTTTATGCTGAAAGAAGTAGAAATACCTTTATGATAAGATTCAGAACTCCATCAGGAATTATTTCTTTTAATGAAATGAAATGGTTTATTGATAAGGCAGAAGAAAATAATCTTCAGAACATTCATTTTACAACAAGGCAGGCAGTACAATTTCATGGATTATCAATAGATGCTGTATGTGATTTAATGAAGGAAGCTCTTGAAAATAACATATATACAAGAGGTGCAGGTGGGAATTTTCCAAGAAATGTTGCAATATCTCCACTTTCAGGAGTACAAAAAGATGAAGCCTTTGATGTATCTCCATATGCACTATTAGTAAACAGATACTTTATGGAAAGAATAAGGGATTATAAACTTCCAAGAAAGCTAAAAGTATCTTTTTCGAATAAAGATGAAGATGTTGCTCATTGCAGTATGACAGATTTAGGATTTTTAGCTATAAATAATAATGGAAATAAGTTATTTAAAGTATATATTGGTGGAGGGCTTGGACAGAATCCTAAAACAGGAGTTGCCCTTGATGAGTATTGTAATCCAAATGAAGTTTTAAATTATGTTGAAGCAATGGTAAGGTTATTCATTGAAGAAGGAGATTATCAAAATAGAGCAAAAGCAAGAATAAGATACATACTTGAAAGAATGGGTGAAGAAGAATTTAAAAATTGCTTCAAGAAGCATCTAAATGCAGTTATGTCAGAGGACAAGTTAAATTTAAATATTAAAGAAATACAATGTGAAAAAGAAGGAATTAAGACTGAACGTGAGGATATAAGATTAGTAGAACAAAAGCAGAATGGATTATATAGTGTATATTTCCATCCAGTTGGTGGTCAGGCAGATTTAAAAATTCTAAGAAATATTGTAAGTGCTATAGAAAGCATGAATGATATTGAATTAAGGCTTACAATGACAGAAGGGATTTTTATAAGAAATCTTAACGGAAAAGAAGCAGAAGAATTATTAAATATTACTGCAGGTTGTGGTGGAGAAACAAAACTCGAACAAAGTGTATCATGTATTGGTGTTCCAGTATGTCAAATAGGTCTTGGGGCAAGTCAGAGTATGCTCAAAAATATTTTGAATTATTTTAAAGAAAAAAATTATACTAAAGATATACTTTCAAGTATCCATATATCAGGATGTGCAAATTCATGTGGATTCCATCAAGGTGCATTAATTGGACTTACTGGTAAGAAGAAAAAATATAATGATCTTTTAGAAGATGCATTTGAATTACACGTAAATGGAAGATTTTCAGAAGGTAATGCAAAGCTTGCTAAGGTTTATGGCGTACTTCTTGCAAGAGAAATCCCAGAGTTTATGTATGAATTAGCTTTAAAAGTTGAAGAAAAGAATGTTCCTTTTGAAGAATATGCTGAAAAATTTGAAGCTGAAATAAGTGAATTAGTAGGAAAATTTAATTAACTCTATTTTATAATAGGAAATTGTCATGTACTTTTGCATGGCAATTTTTTTTACATAATATGTTATAATGAATTAAATTAATATTAAAAAGCAATAAGAAATACGAAATCTAGGGGGACTATATGAAAAATTATGATTTATTTTTACCAAGTTATTGCATAGGTAATAATGTTTATAGAAAAGTAAAGGACACATGCAAGGAATATGGAATAAAAGCTGTTGTAATAGGAGGATATAGAGGTATTGAAGCAGCAAAGAAAAAGCTTATTTATGCATGCAATGAAGCAGGAATACAAATTCTTGATTTTGTATGGTATGGTGGAAGTTGTACATATGAAAATGTAGAGGTGTTAAGTAAAAACAATGTTGTTAAAGAAGCAGATTATATATTTGCTGTAGGAGGAGGAAAGGCAATAGATACAAGTAAATGCCTTGGAGAAAAATCAAAGAAGAAGGTTTTTGCATTTCCAACTATTGCATCAAACTGTGCAGCATGTACCAATGTATCTATTATGTATAATAATGATGGAACTTTTAAGGAACCATATTTCTTCCTTCATCCAGCTGCACATACTTTTATAGATACAGAAATAATAGGAGCAGCACCTAAAAATTATATGTGGGCAGGAATTGGCGACACTTATTCAAAATATTATGAAAGTACAGTTTCAGCTAGAGGAGAGGAACTTGAACATTTTAAGGCTCTTGGAGTTGGTTTTAGTCATATGTGCCTTGAGCCTCTTCTTTTGTATGGAGAAAAGGCATTAAAGGATAATGAAGAAAAAGTATGCACATATGAGCTTGAACAGACAGTTTTAACTATTATAGTAACCACTGCAATTGTATCAATATTTCTTACACGGGATCATACACCTGATTATAATAGTGGTCTTGCACATGCAGTCTTTTATGCACTTACAAAGTTTGAAGAGATAGAAAAATATCATCTTCACGGGGAAGTTGTCTCATTTGGTGTACTTATACTTTTATTATGTGATAACAGGACAAAGGAGTTTGAAAAGATATATGAATTTAATAAAAGAGTGGGACTTCCAGTAAATCTTGAGGATATAGGGATTACAAAAGAACAGTTTTATGAAGTTATAGATATGATTCCTAAAATGCCTGATGTTAAACATTACCCATATGCTATAACAAGAGAAATGCTTGAAAATGCACTGTATATACTTGAAAACAGAAGTTAATTTTATAATATGCGAAAAAATAATATAAAAATAAATATAAACTCAAAATAAGCAATAAATATAATGTTTATACCGAAGAATTTAGAAATGGTCATGACCATCTTTACTAGGGATAGACACTTGGAAATGATTTATTGTTTATTATTGGTAATTAACATAAAAATCATTGATAATTAAGGCTTATATAGTGTAGTTTTACTTGTATTTTTACAGGTTTTTCTTCCTATGAAACATTTTGTTTATAAATTTTATTGTGATTTTTCACAATAAAATTTATAAATCAATGAGTAAATTAACATATTAATAGCAATTGTATAGGATTTCATTTATAATATATATGTATTTAAATTGAGAATTTATAATTGGATATCTATTTTTGATATTCTTTAATCAATTTATAATTATTTTAGTATTATCGTTATTAAAAGGGATGTTTGGAGGAATTTAAGTGGGTATATTTGATGCATTTAAGAAAGACAAAAATAAAATAGTTAGAGATATTAATGAAGATGAAAATAAGACTAATATTGAAGAAAAAATTGAAATACAGCCTGAGAAAGAAAAAGATAATTATATATTAACTCATGAAAGATGTAATGAACTTCTTCAACGTATTTTTCAAGATGAAGATCATGGGGAAAGTATGATGAAAGAATCATCATTAACAGAGAATATATTTATTCTTGGATACATTGAAACTAGCATCATGCCTGGATTAAAAGATCAAGGAAAAGAACAGGATTATATGTGGTTTTATTCAGTTATGAGTATTTATAGAAAAATATTTCAGGAGAAGATAATTAAAAGTGAGAAGCTATGGAAAATTATTCTTAAGACAACAGGATTACCTTTTATGGACAAGGGATGCGAACATATATTAGTGTGTGATACATACAAAGATAAGATGATAGAAAATTTGAAGAAAGTATATTATGATGTTGAAGTTATTGAAATGACAAATGAAGATTTCAATAATGAATTAAACGAATTATATAGAACTGGATATAAGGGAATGGGATTTAGTGATGGAATACAAAGACCTTATTATCTTAGTAAGGAGAGTCTTATAAATTTTGAAGAAGTTTCTTCTTCAAAATATTTTATAAACCCAGAAACACAATATTCAATGGCTGCATTTTTTCAGGAAATGAGAAGAAACATAAATTATGAAGGTGCAGATAAAATAAGACAGAATCTTGAACTTGAAATGATAAATTCTATAGTAAAAACTAAGTTTATAATTCCTATAAAGAAATCTGATGTTAATAAAGCAGACTTGCCAGTATATATAATATCAGAAAACGAGAACGATAAAAGCGTAAATCCAGGGCTTTATGTGTTTACTGATCAAGTTGAAGTTGATGGATTAAAAAAGAAAAATTTTGATTTTAGTGATGAATGGAATATATATTTATATGATTTTTCACAACTTATGAAATTATTAAATGATGCTAATATTTCGGAAATATGCATTAACTGTGGAAGTATTGATTTTAAGATTAATGAACAATCACTTGAGGTTATAAAAAAACAGGCGGAAATTGTAAGAAGAGAAATGGCAGAAAAACAAGATGAATGGGAAAAAGAGATACTACCAAAGATGCTTAAAGATAAAAATGTTCCTGTAATTAAAGATAGCAACGGTACAGTTCTTTTTGCAAGAAAAGATGATAGTGTTTTGATGAGCAAATTTATATTTGATATTTTATCAAAGAGAGATATTAAAAAAGAGATTATGGAACTTTTCTTTGAGGATTCCTCTATGGAAAATATTTCGTTGTATGATTTTGATTTTAGAAGAGTTACACTAAAAATAAAAGAAAGTGAAAATAAACAAGGTTTATTTATTGTGCCTATGCGATATGATAATGAAGATGATATGAAATCAATAGATGATATGACAATTCATTATACAGAAGATGCTATAAAAATGAGTTCTGAAAATGAAAACAGAAAAGAATATTCTGTTGAAAAACAAACAATGCATTTTTACACAATAGCAAATAAAGATACAAACAAAACGTATATTCCATTATTCTCAGATGAAAAAGAAGCAGAAAAGATTTATTCTAGAGATAAATTCCGTTATTGCAAAGCTTCATATAAAGATATAATGGATAATGTCAATGAATATGATGGTATAGTTATAAATCCTGCTTCTATGAGTTTTATAATAGAGAAAAATCTATTAAGCAGCATTTTTGATATCATAAATCAATAATATTATAAAGAGCCTGCCACGCAATAACATTATGTGGCAGGCTCAAAAATTTATAAAGGTATATAATAATCTATAAGAAAGTCCTTCGTGATTCTGTTAAATAAAAATCAGTTATATTTTTAGAATTATAACTTTGTTTTACTGGACTGTATTCGTCAAAAGAATATGGTTTGCTTGTGAACAAACTTCGTAAAAAATCACTTAAATTTTTACTGGCCTTAGAAATAAATTTTGAAAGTTTTTTATTAAAATCACAATAACAGCACTGAGATGAAACTTGTTTAGATTTATTGAAAGTTTTATACATCATAAAAATCCCTCCAGTATTGAGTGAATATATTTATTTCTATGATTTAAATATAAACCTTTACATTAAAAAAGTCATGCTCAAAATAATGATAAAAAAGCAATTTTACTCAGTTTGTTTTTAGTAATTATCTATTTTACATGTGGTTATATTTTTAAATTACTAATTAATATGGATAATATTACAAAAGTGATAAAAAAATCATAAAAATAGATTTATATACAATTAATGTTTAATAAATCCTCATAAAATTTTTAAATCTAATTCTATTTAAAAATTTTGTGAGGATTTAAAACTGTTTCTTTAAGATTTATTTAAAAGTTCCATTTGAATTATTTATATATGTGGAGAGTTTTCAGAAAGTGGTTTTTTCATAGATTTTTTAATGAGTAAATCAGGTATAATTGATGAAAGAGATCCTAAAAGTATAAAAACTATTCCAATAATCATGTTAAATGGAATTACTTCATGAAGAAGTATTAATGCAAGAATCGGAGCAAGTATAGGTTTAAAGAAAAATACAAGGGAAGTTGTCTGAGCTGAAGTTTCTTCCATAGCTTTAAAGTAAAATGCAAAACCTAATCCTGTATTAATAATACATATATATATAATCACAGGTAGTGTCTGCATGGAGTAGCCTGTAAATAAAGGTATGCTTGAAAAGATAGATAGTACATTATTATTAGCAAAAATATTTGAAATATAAGAAATATGAGAAAGTCCAATAAGAATAAGCATTTCAAGGCTTCCGAAAATAAAGCCAAAACAGGTTACTACTATTCCACCAAATTTTAAACATTTCCTTTTTCCATAAACACCGTATAAAGCAAAGATTAGCGTAGAAGCCATTGTAAGTACTACTCCAAAGATATTTAGTTTTGTGTTAAAGGGGTCAATGATTATTAGTGAACCAATAATTTCTAAAATTAATGCTAAAACATTACTTTTATGAATATTTTCCTTTAAAAGAAGAAAAGCAAGAATTGTTACAAATACAGGATTGCAGCTGAACAACACTGCAACTACGGATGCTTTTGTTGTCAAAATAGCAAGTTGATATAAGCACATACTTATTACAATGCCAAGAAGTCCTAAAAATGCAAAGTATAATAAATCTTTTTTTGAAAGATATTTTTGCTTTTTATGAAGTGAAACAATTGCAAAAGGAAGAAGAAATAATCCACCAATAAAAAAACGTGTAAAAGTAAGCTGTATAGGATTGAAATTATTAGATACAAGCTTAAGTGCAATTTCCATTGTACTAAAAATAAGTGTAGTTAATGTTATATACATATAACCTTTTTTCATTATTAAGGCCTCCAGTTTTTATTGTAGTTAATTTATTATAATGATTTTTACTATTAATTGGTGTTAAATTTGAAACTATAATTTATCTTATATAAAATTTTTATTATAATACATTTTTAGTATATACTAGTAATTAATATGAAGCTAATATATAAAATCTATTTTTTTTATGCGTAAAAGCTATAATTTTTAGAAATTAGATATTTCAAACAATAATTAAAATGCTTGATGTATTAATATGGAGACTAATTATATTTTGGAGGTAGTTAGATGGATTTTAAAGAATTGGAATATGTTTTGAGTATTGCAAAAAATAATAGTATTTCAAAGGCTGCGAAAGAATTGTATATATCACAGCCATCACTTAGTAAATATCTTCAGAATTTAGAGAAGAATATGGATGTAAAACTTTTTGAAAGATGTGGAAATAATTTTATATTAACATATGCTGGTGAGAAATATATAAGTTATGCAAAAGAAATTCTTAAGATAAAGAATGACATGGATCATGAACTTTTTGATATATTAAATAATACAAAAGGAAGGCTGAATATAGCATGTTCTATAGTTAGAAGTCCATATATAATATCAGAAACTCTTCCAAAGTTTAAAAAGATGTATCCAGATGTAAAAGTTAATTTTATTGAAGAAAGCAATTCAAATAATTTAGATAAGTTATTGATTAGTGGTGATGCTGATATTGCTATTTTCAATTATAATGAAAATAATAATATTCTTGATTCTTATCTTATAAAAGAGGAAGAAATAATGCTTGCAGTAAATAGTAATCATCCACTTGCAAATGAAGGAATAAAGTTAAGGGGGTGCAACCTGCCATGGATAGATATAACAAAATTTAAGAATGAGAATTTTGTTATTAATTGTTCAACACAAAAAAGTGGAGAGATAGCACAGAAAGTATTTGATGAAATGAAAATACAGCCTAATGTTATACTTAAGACAAGAAGTGTTGAATGTGCAGTTCGCTTAGCAGCAAGTGGCTTTGGAATTTCGTTTGCTTCAGAAACACATCTAAAACATATGAATTTAAAAAATGCACCTGTCTATTTTTCAATTGGCAATCCTAAACTAACAGTAAAACTTTTTGCAGTATATCGAAAAAATGGTTATATGCCTCAGTATATTCATGATTATATAAAAATAGTAAAGGATGTACTTTAAGATATTACTTTACAAATGACTTTTATCTTTAAAAATATATAAATGTATTTTTCTTGTGAAGTTTACATGTACATAATAAAGAAATTTATCTGGAGCTAATAGTAAAATAAATAAAATTGTTATATAAAGATGATTTTATTGTTAATTAAAAGATATCAATGATAGAATTAATATATAAAGGTATATATATTAACTGTAAATAGTGGCAAGCTTTTCTGTGACTAAAAAGAGTTAGATGTTATAATAAATAAAATTACAAAGGATGTGATCAAAAACATATGGGTTCAACAAAATTCACGTTAACGCGAGAAGTAAGAAATGAAATTTCACAATATATAGACAATGAGTTTATGAATGAAATATTAAAAGAAGCCGTAAAATATATACAGACCACAGGAAAAGTTGAAATAGATGATTCATCATTTAACCAATATGATGAAAATTCAAAAATTATCCTTAAAGATATAGGGACTTTTAATGTATATGACTATATGTATTTTAAAGATTTTCTTGATGAAGTATCATGGGAAGGTTCTTATGTTGAGAATGAAGAGGAAGTTCCTGGTTCTAATGATTATAGAAAGATTATCAAGTATGAGCCAAAGGATGTAGGTCATGTTATTTATGAAAAAGTAAAAAATAATATGGAACAGAAAAAAAGTCTTATTTATAAAGAATATAAGAAAAAATATAATGAAGAATTTTTATTTGAAAGTGTACGTTTTTATAAAAGAACAAGAGATGGCAAAGAATATTATGAAATAAAAGCTGATGAATTAAATCAAGATAAAAAAAGAAGCATTGTAGAAAGCATTAAAACTGAGTTTGCCAATGCATTTAAAAGTAGATGGGGAACTTCAATAATTTCAAAAATATCATTTGCTCATGATGAACTTATGCTTGATGCATATGAGAAGGGATGTATTCTTCTAGGAATAGAAAATGAATACTCTACACAGTCAGTACATGAGAACTATAGCAAAAGTGAACAAGAACTTATAAGAATAATGACAAAGTCATGTAGAAATGTTATTTCTCATATGGATGGAATTCCGAAGCTTAAAATTAAAGTCATAAATGCTTTAGATAAAAGGATAGATAATCTTCTTAACATGAATATATATAAGACTGATAATCATATGAATTCATTTTTAGAAGATGCAAGAAAGCTTGTTTTTGGATACTACAAAACAATGACAATAGGTAGAGGACGATATGGTTTAAAATCAAAAGAAAATAAAATTCTTGAAATAATAAAAAGAATGGCTGTTGTTGAAAATGTGCTTTATTTAGATTATATAAGTGAAAATGAAAAAGCACCATCAATTGATGAAATGGAAGATTTTAAGGAATGTATTCCATGGATATGTTTTAAAGGCCCTTCATGGACAGCAGAAAATATATATATTAAAAAGAAAGCAAAAGATGAGCTTCAAGATATAATTCTTGATAATCCAATAAATGAATATGAAGATTCAAAATTGATGGAAAGACATTTTATTCTTCATGTTGGTGAAACAAATACAGGAAAAACATATTCAAGTATTTTAAGGCTTATGGAAGCTGAAAGTGGAGTTTACCTTGCACCACTACGACTTCTTGCTCTTGAAATTCAGGATAAGCTAAATAGTGAAAATGTTTCATGTTCACTTCTTACAGGAGAAGAGGAAGATATTATTCCTTATGGAACACATGTTTCTTCAACTATTGAAAAACTTCAAACAGGAACTTTTTATGATGTATGTGTAATAGATGAAGCTCAAATGATAAATGATAATCAACGGGGCTGGGCATGGACACGTGCTATAACAGCAGCACTTTCACCTGAGATTCACATATGTATGGCACCAGAAGCGCTTAATATAATTATAAAACTCATAGAAGACTGTGGAGATACATATGAAGTTATAAATCATAAGAGGGATACGGAACTTATATTTGAAGATAAAACATTTAATTTGGATAAAGACGTGAAGGCCGGAGATGCTCTTGTTGTTTTTGGAAAAAGAAAGGCGTTGGCTGTTTCAGCAGAACTTCTTAATAAAAATATAAAGACTAGTATAATTTATGGTTCACTTCCATATTCAACAAGAAAGAAACAGTTTGAGAGATTCTTAAATGGGGAAACAGAAGTTATAGTGTGTACAGATGCAATAGGAATGGGCGTAAATCTGCCAATAAAACGTATTGTATTTTTAGAAACTAGAAAATATGATGGTGTATCTTTAAGAAGGCTTAAAACATCAGAAATAAAACAAATTGCAGGAAGAGCAGGTCGTAAGGGAATATATAATAAAGGATATGTTGCCGCTTCATGTGATATAAATTTAATAAGAGGAGCATTAAGAGCAGAACCTGCACCTATTGAAAAATGTTATGCAGGAATACCTGATTCTCTTCTTGAAATTGATATAGATCTTGTAGATGCATTAAAAACTTGGAGTTCAATGTCTTTAAAAGGATATTTTGAAAAGACAGATGTAACGAGAATAATTTATCTTTTAAATAGAATTAAAAAGATGGAGTTAAATGTATCAAAGGAAGATGCATTAAAAATGGCAACAATACCTTTTGAAGAAAATAATAAGACTGTCTATTCTCTATGGGAAGAATACTGTAAGATGTATAGCAAAGGTGTAGTAAATTTAAGGAAGCCTATGCTAAATAAAAATGTAAGTTCAAAAAAAGAATTAGATGATCTTGAAAGTTATTATAAATCATTGGATCTTAATTATTCCTTTGGAAAGAACTTTAATTTAATGATAAATAATAGATATATATGTAGTGAAAAAGAAGGTGCAGCAAATAAAATTAATGATCTTCTTTTAACTAAGCTTTTAGACCATGAGAGAATATGCACTGTATGTGGAAGAAAGCTTTCATGGGATTATCCAAATGATGCATGCAGAAAATGTAGAGATACAATTCAACAGATAAAAAAGGAAAAGACTAAAAGTGTATTCAAAGGAAGAATACATAGTAGAAGAAGAAAGAGACGAAAATAAATAATTTAATATAGTTTGAATTAAATAAGCCCCAATTTAGAATAATAAGGAGAGGTGTAACATGTATAGCTTAGGATTTGATGGGAGTATTTTTTCAATATTCTTTTTATTAATTGTAGGGATTATTGTATTTTCTGTAATCCGTGGAATTGTACAATGGGATAAAAATAATAAATCTCCAGAGATTTCAGTGAAGGCATCCATTGTTGATAAAAGAGAATCGAAGAATACAACAACCCACTATAATGCAGGAGATATAACTGGTGCACATGGGATGCATACTACAACAGATGTAACTTATTATATTAAATTTATGGTTGAAAGTGATGAGTATATGGAATTTTCTGTGAGCCATAGTGAATATAACATTTTATCAAAAGGCGATAAAGGAGTATTAACTTTTAAAGGAACAAGATACATGAGTTTTAAATATCTTTAAGATATATGCTAATTTATATTGGATGTCACTTGCGAATATTTCTTATGATTAATTTTAAATGATAGAGAAAAAATATTATTTGTAATTTAATGTTAGTAGTATAATAAATATTGGGAAATAATATTTAAGGAGATTTTTATTATGAATGTTTCAACTCATAAAATAGCCATTCCTTCCATATTAGAGGTGGGGAAAAATAATATTAATAATGTAGGAAATTTAATTAAGAAGGGAATGTTTAAGAAAGTATCAGTATGTTTTGGTGACGGGATTTATGAACTTTTTGGTGAGACAATAAAAAAATCGTTAATAGAGGCAAATATTGAAATACAAAATATAGAGACTATTGTTAATATAAATTTTGATGAAATAAGTAAAAAGGCATTTGAACTTCCAAATGATGTTGATGCATTAATTGGTATAGGTGGCGGAAAGGCAATAGATGCAGTAAAGTATATGAGTTTCTTAAAAAAGATGCCTTTTATAAGTATACCAACTTCAACTTCCAATGATGGTTTTGCAAGCTCAGGAGCATCACTTTTGGTAAATAATAAACGTATGTCACTTCCGGCTAAAACACCTTATGGAATAATTGTTGATATAGATGTAATTAAAGGAGCACCCGAAAAGTTTATATACTCAGGGATTGGAGACTTGGTATCAAATATTACAGCACTTCATGATTGGAAGTTTGAAGAAGAAAACGAAAAGACCATTGTCGATGACTTTGCAACAATGATATCTAAAAAGGCAGTGAATAGTTTTGTGAGAACAGAATTTAAGGGAATTAAAGATGACTTGTTTTTAAAAGAACTTGTTGATTCACTTACTTTAAATGGCATATCAATGGAAATTGCAGGAGATAGTTCACCAGCATCAGGAGCTGAACATCTTATATCACATGCATTAGATAAATTTCTTGAAAATCCACAGCTTCATGGAGTGCAGGTAGGAATTGCTACTTATATTATGGCTAAAGTTCAAAATCACAGAGCCAAAAGAATTAAAACTATCTTAGAAGAAACAGGTTTTTTTGAATATGTAAAAACTTTGAAAATGAAAAAAGACGACTTCAAAAAAGCAATAGATTTAGCTCCATCAATAAAGCCTGGAAGATATACATATATTCACGTAAAAGAAAATCAGCTTTTAGCAAAAAAAATAATAGATATTGATGAAATTTTGAATAATATTTTAGTGTAAGATAATAATGATTAGGTGATGATTACTAGTAAGTTCAAGAAAGGAAGTAATAAAATGAGAGGACTTATACATATTTATTGTGGTGACGGAAAAGGAAAGACGACTGCAGCTACAGGCCTTGCAATAAGAGGTGCAGGTAATCTTATGAAAGTAATTTTCGTTCAATTTTTAAAAGATGGAACATCAAATGAATTAAAGATTCTAAATGACATAGACAATATTGACGTATTGGTATGTAAAAAACACTTGGGGTTTTCATGGAATATGGATGATGAGACAAAGAAAATAGCAATATCTGAATATACAAAGCTTTTTGATGATGCTGTAGAGGAGGCTCTTAAAAAAGATGTGGATATGATAATATTTGATGAAATAATGTCAGCAATTTCAGGTGAATTTGTTTCTGAAGAAAAAGTACTTAAGTTCTTAAATGAAAAGCCTGAAAAGTTAGAGGTAATATTAACAGGAAGAAATCCATCAGAAGAACTTATAGAAAAAGCGGATTATGTTTCAGAGGTTAAAAAAGTAAAACATCCTTTTGATAAGGGGATTCAATCTAGAATTGGCATTGAGTACTAACCATAGAATTAGTATAATGCTAATTTTTATGCTATAATATCACCTGATAAATTTAACAGAAAAACTAACTATTAAATATTTGATGAGGTGAAATTAATGTTTGAAATAAGCTTTCCAGTAAAACATTCAGAAATAGATTCAGTATTAAACAAGCTTATAGCAATAGGTCTTGATTCTACGTATTATGATGCACCATATGAAGTGACAGTAGATTCTAATGGATATGGTTTTTATGAAAAAGAAAATGATTTTACAGAATTAAAGGTTTATCCATCAGAAGATAACAAAGAACAGTGTCTTAATTATATTGAAGAAATAAAAGATAGTGTGAATGTTGAAGGTGAAATAAAATTAACAGAAATAAGAGAAGATGACTGGCAACAGCCTTTTGAACCAGTTGATTTAAACAATGGTTGGATAATTGCAGAGCCAGAAGCAGAGGTCTCATTTGAAAAAGGTAAGATTAACTTTGAATCACAGGGGTCTTTTGGAACAGGGCTTCACGAAACTACACAGGATTTTTTAAGATATATTTTAGATGAAGATTTTTCGGGATTAAAAGTTCTTGATTTAGGTACGGGTTCAGGTATACTAAGTATTGCAGCAGCTTTAAAAAATGCAGAACATGTGACTGCTTTAGATATAAGAGATGTAACAGAAGAAGTAATGTATAATGCAGCTCTTAATAATATAACCAATATAGATATTGTTATTAATGATGTTACATCACAGGAATCTAATGTGAAAGAAAATTATGATGTTGTATTTATAAATATTGGTGGCGATGAAACACTATCATGTATGGATCTTATCAATGATGTTATAAAAGATGATGGAAAGTTATTCGTATCAGGTCTTGTAGAGTGGAGTAGCGATGAGATTTATAAAGAGCTCAACAAAATGGGATATAATCTTATAAAAAAACAAAGACAAATGAATGGGTAACAATGGTATTACAAAAAGAAATATCTTAATGTTATTAAATAGACTGAGAAATAAAATTCGGTCTATTTTTTTGCGGAAAAATAATTGTTCCATATTATGTAACTTGTGAATATAATATATTATAAAATTTTAGTCTATTAATATAGATTAAAAGGAAATTGCGTTATTGACATATTTCAATAATTAAATAATAAAAATTTTAGATTGTGTTATTAGAAGTTTGTTGTTAAACGTAGTTTTCAATTTTAAATATGTAATTATTTTATGTTTACTTTACAGATAAATTAAGTGGTAAAATGCTTAAAAGTAGGAGGCAAAAATGAATATTATAGATAAAGATGAAATTCTTAATAATGTAAACAACAATATTAAAGAAGCTGATAAAATTGAAAGTGCAGTTTTTTTTGCAGGATCAACTGACATAAAATATTTTAAATTTAATGATGCAGTAACTTATGTAGTTGTTTATGCAAATCCAGATAATAAAGAAACAATGCCAGCAAGCATAATAATTCCAACCTACTATAACAGTAAACCAGTAGCTGGAATTACAGTTGATGGATTTAAAAATATAGACAGTTTAGAAAAAGTATATATGGGAAAAGAAATGAAAGCAATTGCTAACAGTGCTTTTGAAGGGTGTTCAAATTTAATATCTGTTACAATAGAAACAGATAATGTACCCAAAATAGGAGCAAATGTTTTTAAAAACACTTCAGATAATCTTATTATTTATGTACCAGAAAGCATGGTTGATTCATTTAAAGAAGATGAAAGCTGGAAGATTTATAGCAGTAGAATCAAGGCTATAAATGGATCAGATATACCAGATGTGCCAACAATAGCTGAAAATAATGGATCAGTTAATGTTGTTGTACCAACAGTAGTTAACAGTAATAATGTTACCATAATAAATAATTTTTATTTTTACAAAGTTGATAATTATGGTAAATCTTCAAAAGAGGCTTTAATTATAAATGATGAAAAAAGTGAATAGATGAATAACTGAATAACTGAATAAATATCATTGTAACTATAAAAAATGAGAGGAGAAAACGATAGGCATGTCAGAAACAAAGAGAATACAGACTAATGTTATTATAGCTGAAAATGAAGGACTTTTTTTTAAGGAAGTAGAATTTGATTTTGATTCTATTCCAGCAGAATTTTGGAGATTGAGAAACCAAGGTGCAAGAATATTTATGGTAAATAATATAGATGAAAAGATAGAAGTAAAGGCTTATCCAACAAGAGATAGAGCTGTTATGTTCAATGCTTGGATTACAAAAAATATATCATATAAAGTAGTAGCACAATCATTAAAATGTTGCTTGGATAGTGGATTAGGTGATAACAACAATAATAATGAAGGCGGTTTCTTCCCACAATATCCTGACTATAGCAGAAATATTGTTGGAACAGGTATAACAGACAAGGACGGATACCCTACAGTATATGGACCACTATATCATATGACAAAAGTAATAAACTTTGGAGACTTTCTTGAAATGGATCTTCCAAGGGGAGAAAAATTCAAAGAAAGCGATAAGGTTGAAGTTTTGAGTGCGGAGATTGTTGGAACACATGATGATCTATTAAATCCTGAACCAATTTACAATAAAGAAGAAAAAGAAATAATGGTTCCAGACCCATTTTCAATAAGTGGATATAGGATAATTAAAACAAGTCAATTAAGTGAATTTGATCCACCACTATATCAATATCCAAAATTAAGAGAAAAGATGTGTATAAAAATAAGACTTAAGGTTGTAAGAACAGAACATCTTGAAATAGAAACAGTTCATCATATTTAATAATAGGACAAAAATTTAAAAAGATTAATCAAGTTTGACTTTGTAGCATAATTAGAATTTTCAGCAGATAATAGGCTTTATCTGCTGTTTTTTAGTGAATAATATGTAGATTATATAGTCTATAGAAAGTAAAGAGGAAAATAAAACAGATAAACTCCAATTTAGCGAATAGAGTTTGAAGAACAATATGCAGATTTTGCGTAGCAAATTATAAAATGTTCTTTAAAAATTGAATAATAGAATTTTGAAAAAATATGCTATAATTGATACATAATGGTATTTATTGTACGAGTTAATTGGCTATTAAACTAATTGATAAATAGGAATTTGTAGGTGAGATTATTTTATTTAATTATTGTTTAATCAAGGATAATGGGGATTTAAGGGAGGGATTTTATGAAGCGTATATTAGTTACAGGAGGAACAGTATTTGTTAGTAAATATGTAGCAAAATACTTTCAATCAAATAATTATGAGGTTTATGTTTTAAATAGGGGGAGTAAGCAACAAATAGAAAATATTAATTTGATTTGTGCAAATAGAAATAATTTGAAAGATTGTTTAAAGGATTTTTATTTTGATTCAATAATAGATGTATGTGGATACAATCAACAAGATATTAAAAATATCTTAGATGCAGTTGGGGGATTTAAAGATTACATATTTATTAGTTCATCTGCTGTTTATCCAGAAACTAACATGCAATCATTTTCAGAAAACCAAAGTATTGGAGTTAATAAGATATGGGGTAAGTATGGAATAGATAAGATTGAAGCAGAAGAATACTTGATTTCTAAAGTGCCTAATGCTTATATATTAAGACCACCTTATTTATATGGACCAATGCAAAATGTATATAGAGAGCCGTTTGTATTTGAATGTGCTTTAAAAAATAGAAAGTTTTATATTCCTAATGATGGTAAAATGAAATTGCAATTTTTCCATGTAGATGATTTATGTAAAGTTATTGAAAAAATATTGGAAAAGCATCCAACTAATCATATATATAATGTTGGAAACACTGAATCAATAGATATTAATACATTTATTGAATTATGCTATAAAGTTGTAGGAACACCTTTAGAAAAGGTATATGTAACTGAGCATAATAATCAAAGAGATTACTTTAGTTTCTATGATTATGAATATAGTTTAGATGTGACAAAACAATCAGAGTTATTGATGGAAGAAAAGGATTTGTTTGAAGGTCTAAAGGAATCTTATAAATGGTTTAAGAATAACTATAATGAAGTTGAAAAAAAAGATTACATTAAATATATTGAAGAAAATTTTAAATAAGAGTTTAAAGTTTACTTAATGATGAGAATTTGAAAAATCAGATTGGTGGTTTTCTATATGCTGGTTTTTCAAACAATCGACCAGAAAAACTAATGTGTATTTCTTTTTGATAAAACAAGGGGATATTATTTAACTTAGTGCAAATTTAATGGTGTATATGTATTGATTGGAGGATTTTATGGTAATATTCTTAATAATAATATTAGTATTAGCAGCACTTCTTGGACTTTACATAACAAGGAGCTTTCACAAGTTTCAGTTTATAAAAGATATTGAAAAGAAAAGCAGACTGCTTTCATGGTGTGTAGCATCTATACCAGTAATTATTCTTATTATAATTGGAATTTGGTATTTCATGTATTCGTTAGTGATTGAGCTTCATCTTGCACTGATGTTTTTTGTATGCGACATAATCTGGAGCATAGTAAAGAAATGTTTTAAACTAAAAATAAAAGCTTATGTAGCAGGAATTTCTGCAATAATTATTACAGGCTGTTATTTTTCATATGGATGGGTAAATGCACATAATGTAGTCGAAACAGATTATAATATTACCAGTGATAAATTGGAGAAAAATGAAAAGTTAAAGATTATACAGATTACTGATTCACATATAGGAACTACATTCAGTGGTGAAAGTTTTGGAGATTATATAGACAAAATTTTACAGCAGAATCCTGATGTGGTTGTGGTTACTGGTGATTTTGTTGATGGCAGCACTTCTTATGAGGATATGGTAAATGCATGTAAGTCACTAGGAAAAGCAATATCTAAATATGGTGTATATTATATATTTGGAAATCATGATTTACATAACTATGGAGGAAATCCTTATTATTCAACTGACGAGTTTGTTAATGAACTTAAAAAGAACAATGTCCATATACTGCAGGATGAAACTGTTATGGTGGGTGATAAATTCTATATAACAGGGAGACAGGATGCTACGGTTCATGATCGAAAAAGTACAGAAGAATTGCTTGCAGCATTAGACAAGTCTCATTATATTGTATTATTAGATCATCAGCCTCTTGAATATAGTGAAGCTGACAAGGCTGGAGCAGATCTTCTTTTGTCAGGTCATACTCATGGCGGTCAGATATTTCCTCTTGCATATATGAACAGACTTGTTAGCAAGAATGAAATGGTGTATGGCATAAAAGAAACTGGTAGAACTACATGTATTGTAAGTTCAGGAATTTCTGAGTGGGGTTTTGCATTCCGTACGGGATGTAAAAGTGAATATGTTGTTATTAATGTAAATGGTGAAAAATACTAAGGTGAAATAAGAGTTTAAAGAGGAAAAAGAAATAATGATTATATTTTATTGCTTAAATTATAAAAGTAACCTTAAACAATTATGCTTTTGAGTATTAAAATTATATCAGTAAAAAAATAATTGAGGGGCTTAGGGAATAATTGAAGAAGATAGAAGATGAGCTAACAGGCAGACTTTAGATTCTTGCCTGATAGCTTGGTTTATATTATTACTAATATAAACCATAGAAGTATAACCAACTATAGGAATTATTATATTTTTTTTGCAGCTCCATCATAAAAGTTCGTATTTCAGTATTTGTGAATCCAGTTAATGAATCCGAATATTTTCCTACTATTATTGTACATTCTGTTTCATTTTTTGTTATTTGCGATGAAATATTATTTTGACCTAAGATTACATTATTAAGATTTGAATCAGGGATATTTTCATATTTAATATTTAATTTTAAACCTATTTTATTTGCTAATTCTAGAGCTTCTGCTTCAGTATATCCACCTAAATATGGTACATATGTTAAATTGGAATAACTTAAATCATATCCACCAGAATATTTATTCCCGTACTGTTTTTCTGTTGATTTTCCATTATGATCTAACCAGGTTTGGAATCTGCCACTTCCTTCTATTATAAAGCAATCATGTAACATATGACCATCTTTATCAAAGTAATAGTAGTTGCCATTACATTCTATAGGAGTGCCAGGTGAATAAGAACCAGTAGCATTATTAAATTCACAATAGGTACTTGAAGCCATATAACCATCTTCTTTAAAATAATACCATTCACCACCTATTAGTCTCCATCCAGTTGAATAACTATTATTTTCTGTATACCACCAGCCTGTTGAATCGTATTTCCATTCTGCATTTGCAGGGATACAAAATAAACTACAGCTAATAAGTGCAGTACTTAAACTTTTAATTATATTTTTATTCATTATTATTTCCACCCCTTTGACATTGTTTTCTATTTTAAATTATAGAATTATATGGAATATATGTAAACAATACTTATAAATATTCTTAAGATACAATTTAATAATTATAAAACTCTAGAAAAGTATAGTTCGTAAAAATTTCATAGTGCAATTAAAAAATGAAATAAGACTATTGGTTATATTTAATATTAAATTATAGAACTCGATGGATATGATCTTGGAGAGCCATTAAGATAAAAAACGTTGATTTATTCCAGTGGCAGCTATAAAGAAAAGAGATATGCATGATGGAAAATATAAAAATAGTTTGATAATTTTAAATATTAGTAAATATGATATAATTAACCAATAATAGTAGATTAATTAAATTTGAATTTAAGTAACATAATTGGATAAGCTATTAAAAGAATAGCTGTTAGACGTCCTATACCAGGAATAGAATCTATTAATTCAAAATTTTTTTATAGATTTAGGAAATTCAGATGATTCAAGTAATGTGTTGATTTCATTTAATAAGTTATCTATTTGTAATGCCAAAGAACTAGATATTTTAATGGATAAACCGCCTAGCAGAATGGTGATAATACTAGCTTTTTTTGCAATAGTAATTAATTTTGAATATACTTTTTCAGACAAAGTTGATCCTTTTTTAGACTTTTCAATGGCAATTTTGAGTACATCTTCTTTAAGAGTGTCTATTCTTAATTTTGGACTGGTATAATTATTCAAAATCTCAATAGATGTACTAGATGTAGGGTCTGAAAAAACAGTATTATAATTTTGAAAGATAACTTAATATTTTGAAATTTGCCTATGTTTGCAATAGACAAAGCATCTTTTTAATTAAAAAATTATTTTTTGTATGAAATGCAGAGTCCATTTCTGGGCGTAGGCAGAGTAATAAATAAGAATATTAATAATAATTAGACTTGTAATGTTCGTTTGAATTATAAATAGTTTTCTATACAATGTTACAACTAGATTATACAAGGGGGAAGATAATTTGATACATGAGCGTTATGCAGACAACTTAAAATTAGTTGTGGATGCCAATGAATTAAAATTGATTGATGAAACACAGGTTCTGATATATTTTGAAGACAAAAGGTATAATGAAGTTACTGTTGATTTGGAGGAAGAAGTATCAAAATTTGAAGAGTTAAGACCATATATTATATTTATTGCTAAAAATCTTTGTACAATGGACTGTATCGCTCAAAAATACAGTGGAGACAGTAAATTTGCATATATGTATGAGGTTGCTTATATATGCTTTGATGTTCTGGATATAATAAGTCTAAGATACTATGGAATGAATGAAAATACAGAATTTGATGTAGTTTTTCAATATGTAAATGGTGATTTTATTCTTAAAAGCTTCGGTATGGTTAAGAATATACCTCTTAATTGGGATAAGAAATAAAGTTAAAGTATGATAAATATATTATAATTTGGTTATAGACAAATCGAAATGTATATTTTAAACTAAGGAGTTTTTTTATGAAAATAATTAGTGAATTAGAAATGTGGTTAGAATATAATTACTATTCTTTTTATAGAATAATAATTGGAAAACACCGTATTTATGAGAGGTTAATTATTTTCATACACCTAATAGGATAATCTGGTTCATAGTGATATGAAAAAATATAATTAAGTTAAATTATTTAATTGGGAGTGGTATCAGTGAGAATAGAAACTGAATTTAATACTTATTTGAGGTTAAAAAAAGGTATTGGGAATCTAATGCCAGACATTAATGTAAATCTTATTATTAAAGATACTGCATTATATAAATTAGGCTTTTCAAAAGAAATTATGTGTACTATTGATATTGAAGCTACTGATGACCACATTGAAGAACTTAGAGATATTTGTTATCAATTTGAAATAGATGCTTTTAATACACTGGATGGTTCAGACCCAGCAGTAACAGATCCTGATTATATTAAGTATGAAAAGTACACATGGATAGTTGATTGGATTTTTAGTGTTTTAGGATAGATATTAGATTAATATCACATTATTCAGAAGTAAATGAATTATGTGATATTTTTTGTGCGCAAAATGCAGATTTGACGTAATAAATAGATAGTGGTTCTTTGAAAATTGAATAATGTGATATTTACAAATTATGTTATAATATTTATGTTAAATAAATTATAAATATTTATGGGGGAAGAAAAATGTTTAAAGATAAAAGTGGTATATTTGAAGACTTTGGATTCAAACTAGTTGTAATTAATAGTCTATTGGAAAAAGAAACAAGTTTTTCAAACAAACTTGAAGAAATGAATGAAAAATATGTTGCTGTGTATGAAGGTGATGGTTTTGAGTGCATTCCAGAGATGGTTGAGTTTTTTGAAAATTTAAATCTTACAAAAGAAGATTTAGCACTTGTTACAGAGCTTTGTTTTGATGGTGGTGAAGAGATATACTTTATGATTATGCCAGAGTATGATGGTGAATCTGATGAATTTGATGTTAAAAGTATAGGGGGATTTGAAAAATTACCAAACTTAAGGCAAGTAGAATATATTGCAATGTGTTCAGAAGAATTGATTGATGAGTTTAAAGAAAAAGGCATTGAAATTATATAAATTTATATATGTATAAAATTTAATATTTATATATCACATTATTAAAAATAATAAATGGATAGTGTGATATTTTTTTGTTTAAAATACGGCACAATACATATATAGTGATTCACTGTAGATTTTGTGCATCAACAAATATAAAATACTATTAAAAAATTTAACATTGTAATATTTTCCGGGACAGTAGATAGATTTGTGTAAAAACAAAATCTATCTAC
>ULRM01016104.1_pt1 | contig 28877 bp, 32 predicted proteins | sample 1955551 | NCBI WGS metagenome assembly ULRM01 (sample SAMEA4835686, study PRJEB28245) | human gut metagenome | biome: gut microbiome; material: fecal sample | place: Denmark | collected 2008
TTTATAAGTTAAAATATTATGATAAAAATCACAAACGTAGCCTTTTACGTCATAAGTGTTAAAAGAAATAATTAATTTCAAATATAAAAAAAGGGAACGTATGTTTGCATAATCCTTTTTTTGAGTTATAATAATACGCGAAGAGAGATAATTTCATTATTTAAACAAGCTAAAAATCTTGATATTACTTCTTTTCAGGCAATACGAATATTATTCGCTTACATTTTTTTGTATAAATTTAGTTGTTTTAAATTTAATTGTCTGCTATGCTTGTGATGAATTGATTTTCGTTCTGCACTTTTGGACGATAAATTTGGACAATTGAAAATACAAAAAAAAGAAAGGCGGTATGAACTCGGAAGGCTGGTAACCTTCGTCAGCGTTCATACACGGCATTAAGATTTGGCCCTTAATGCGTTAACCTTTCAGTGTTACGGTATTACCCGCAACGGATTTAGTATAACAGATATTCAAAAGTGATACCACTTTTTTTGGCTGTGTTAAGGTTAAAAATACGTGATATTACGATGAATCTATGCCTAAGCATAATGTTATAAAAATGTCCGTGTGGCTCTTTGCCGTATGACGAACGCTGAAATTAGAGGGAACGCATGTTTGGATGCGTTCCCTCTTTTTTGTTTGTCATGAACGAAAATCAATTCTCTATTTTTGAAAAATAACAAGAAAAACTTGTTAAAAATATTTAAAGAAATTGGGTGGTTTATTTTATGTCATATACAGGAATTTTGAGTCTCAAAGATATTTGTCACTACGGTAAACGGTGTACCGCTACAGAGAAAATCACGAAGAAACTATCAACTGGCCAAAGTAAAACCGTTGTGCAGTGTAAGAAATATATAATCCAGAAAGACAAAGTCTCAGAGGAAATGATTTATTACATTGGGAAACAAAAGCAAATAATTTTAAAAGATCCTATCCCCTTAAAAGAGCTATATCCAACAATCAAACATGTTTATGACCAAAACGGTGTACTGATTGGTCGAAGAAAAAATGGAGTCTTGCGTTGTACCGCAAAAGGGATGGGGCGTTTGATCAGCTGAATTGATCATTTTCATAACTTGTATTTTATCGTTTTTCGCTTGCTTGAAAATATTGTCGGGACTTCTAAAGGAACTTAGAGTCACTAGAAAAATAAGGAGTAGACTTGATCTATCAACAATTCCCTTCGGGGAGTGACGGGGTAGGTTTTAACGATTGGTAACGTAAAAAATTGGTCAATCGAGTAAATGCGCTTGTTTGGATAGTGGTGAAATGAATTTGTGTAAATAATAAGCGCAGAGTAAACAAGAGGGAATTTAGAAGTTAGACAAGTTAGAATAGCGTCTAGATTAATCATGAGCAGCTACTAAGGGATCTAGACTTTAACGCAAACTCATGGAATAAGGAGTAGGTCTTCTCGTAATGGGGAGGACGCACAAGAAATTGTGTCGTGTGCTGCAGTACATGTAGATACTTGCGAGGACGTTGATTATTGGATCAATCGAGCATTTACCGCTGTCTACTAGGGTTTCTCGTTTCGGACGCCATAAACGAGTCGAAATTTTTTATGTATTTTTAAGTAAACGAAAAACGATAAAATATGAACAAGTCCTGAATAAAGTGAAAAAATTGATATAAAACATAGAGAAAATGAAATTTACGTAATGGAGGAATGACAAATGAAAAATTATGATCCGAATATACGATTGGGCACACATACTATTAAGGTTTCTTTCCAACGTTGGGATTACAAAGGATTTGTGACGTTTAGAAGAGGCGGAAATTGTAAAGGATTAGATGTTTTAGCATTAGACGAGGATGATTTATACGATTAAACATTGACTGATAATCCAATTGGATTCGGCTTGCTACCTGAAGATGATGAAGGCGATGAGTGGTTTAAAATGACGCTTACGAACGACAAAGGAGACGAATTGTCTGTAGAAGATACCTGGTCATATTTGAGTGATTATATTGTCAGTGTTGAAATCATTGACTTTGTAGCGGATAAAGAAGAATAAAAATTGGAGGAATAGATCATGAAATTTTTCGAAGTAAAATCACCATGCTATTATGCGTTAATCGCAGAAAATAATGAAGAAGAATGTGCAGAAATTACGACGAATAATAAAAAGCTAGTATTATCATTAGACATCGAGTAAAGAATTTATTTAGGAGGCAAATTAGATGGCGCGACCAGTTTTAGATGCGATGGATATGGATACTTTGACAAAAGGAAGGTATGTACAGCTGTTAGCTCGTGGTTATTCACCTAAAGATGTATTTAAAGCCTTATCCAAAGGAACAGATATGGAAAAAGAAAGATTACGAAAAGAGTTTGATTATTGGAGAACCTATAATGGAATCAAGGATTTGAAACCAGCAAGGCCAGTAGTTAAAAGAAAGAAAAAGATAACCCAAGAGTGAAGTGTAGAGCGTATGTGATCATAGGCTTTTTTATTTTTATCAAAACAAGGAAGGTAGGAAAACTCATGAATTGTAAAGAAATCGAAAATAGAAAAAAAGTGTCGAAAGAAATGGAAGAAAAGTTACTAAAAACGATGAAACAAAAACACCTTAAAAGGTTATCTGTCATGCAATATATCAGTGATATGCAGATAACAGGAAAGGAGAAAGCCTGTCTATTGGGATCAATGAAAAATTTTGAACAGTTGAGACGAACTTATGTGAAAATAAGTTCTAATTGCCAACTATTATTAGAAGTTTCTTGACGATTATGATATGAAAATGATCAATTATGATGTGGCATTGTTATTGAATAAAAAGAATAGTAAAATTTAACGTGGTTTATCTTGGTTAGATGTAGTTAAATTAATTCAAATATAGAAGGTAGATAGATGAATAAAAACAATAAAACTTTATTTAATCCTTACGTGGGCGTAATCATTGTTTTTCTCCTTTTTAGTTATTTTGCTTATCAAGGTTATCTAAAGGACAAAATCGCTGAAAAAGTAGATGGTGTAACAAAAACAATCCATATTCAGGAACAAGCTAAAACCTATCAAGATAATTTAACCAGTTTAACGGATATTTGGATCAATACAAATACGATAGGTAGTTCTTTAATGACATTAGCTCTTCTTATCACAGGATTTGCTAGTTCATTTGGAAAATGGTACATGCGATTGCTATCATTACCAGCGTTGATTCTTGCTGGGGCAACGATTTGGGTTTGCCAATCGAAAGCAGCATTATACGCGCTTGTTATCTTCGTTATCCTAGAAATTTTACCTAAGAAGATTTTTCGAAACACACACTTGTCCTTTTGGATGTATGCAGCAGTTTCGGTTCTAGCTTTACCGATTTCTTATTTTGCTGCAATGTCAGACAAAGTTCATTTATTTACAGGACGAGAAGAAATTTGGCGCAAATTCTATGAAACATTAGGCGAAAAAACAGGACAAATATTTGTAGAGATGAACCTTTCTTTTTCCATATAGGAAATCAGATTCTAGGTAATCATAATACGTATCACGCACTCGTCAATCACTATGGATTGATTGGTTTTGCTCTATCGATTATTCTTTTGCTTAGTTTTTTATGGTTGCTCGTAAGAAAATGTGAGCTGACAAACGGACAACTAACATTCTTGTGGGCTTTTTTAGCGATCATGTGTCAATCATTCATGGAAGAAACATTAACTACAATCAGTTGGGTGCCAATTGTATTCTTAATGTTAGCAATGGCTACACACCAATATAAAACCACCAGATAAATGAAATAGAATAGTAATAAGAGAAAACACTTTTTCGTTGTGAAAAAGTGTTTTTTGTTTTGTCTGAAAGGAGGCAGATGGATGAAAAAATGGTTATTTGGTTTTTTAGGAGTCACTTTAATCGTCTTTTGCAGTGTGTTTGGCTATGTTAGCTACCAAAAACATGAAGGAGAGGTGTTTAAGCAAAATATAGAAAAAAAGATGCCCGTAGATCAAATCAATGCACACGCAAAGAGTTATAAGGAGGATGCAACGAACGTCAATAATGATATGTCTTTGGGGCAAATGTTGTCCATACAAAAAGAAGCAATCAAAATGGGCGTCAATAAACAAGTATTTGCACAAATTCAGATTCCTGCACTTGGTTTAGCATTGCCAATTTTTAAAGGGGCAAATCAATACACTTTGAGTCTTGGAGCGGCTACTTATTTTTATGAAGATGCCGAAATGGGCAAAGGAAACTATGTCCTAGCAGGTCATAACATGGAAATGCCAGGTGTTTTATTTTCTGATATTCAGAAGTTGTCATTAGGGGAGGTGATGGACTTAGTTAGTAACGATGGCGTCTATCGTTACAAGGTAACGCGTAAATTTATCGTACCTGAGTACTTTAAATTAATCGATGGCGTTCCTGAAGAGAACTCTTTCTTGTCTTTGCCAAAGAAAGGAGAGAAACCCTTATTAACGTTGTTTACTTGTGTCTATACGTCACAAGGAAAAGAAAGATACGTGGTACAGGGAGGGCTACAATAACAAGGTTTTAATCAACGCGAGTCGTTGAAATATGAAATGAGGAGAGTAAAAAATGGCAATAAATCGGTATGTAAAAAAAGCTGGAATGCTTATTGGAATGTTAGGAATCATTGCAGGCTGCTTTCAGGGATATCGAGCATATGCAGAAGATGTCACGCAAAAAACGCCACCAGAGAAGGTCAATATCACGGTTCATAAATTAATGTACGATCAAGGAACGCAATTGAATGTTGATATTGACGGGATCAAAAACGATGGTTATACGCACGATCAATATCCTACAGGTGTAACGAAATACAACAAGGCAGATTATGGTGATGTTGAGTTTACGTTAGGAAATATTACGGATCAAGTATTACCGACTGAAGATTCTGATCTAACCAACGCGAAAGTGGACGAAATCGTTAAAGATGTAGAAGACAAGGGATCTAACAGTGAGTACGTCAAGAATGCAACCAATAAAATTACTTCAGCTGTAGATGAAAATGGTGAGATCACTTTTGCTGATCAACCAGCCTATGTCAATTCCAAAGGGAATGTATATGTGGTTTATGAAAGTAAATCCGCTGCTGGATTAGTCACACAAAAAGCAAAACCAATGGTTGTGATTGCGCCAATGACTGATAATACAGGTTCAGGTTTTTTAAAAGACATTCACTTATATCCTAAAAATATTGTTTCTAAGTTGAGTTTTGAATTAACGAAATTTGGTGACGATGGCACAGCTCAAAGCAAACAAACACCTTTAAAAGGGGCAAAATTTGAGTTATACAAGGGCGAACCTGGAAAAGGAACAAAATTAGGAGATCTTGTATCGGATGATCAAGGAAAGCTGACTGCTACTGATTTGACGTTAGGAAAATACTATTTTGTGGAAGTTCCTTCAGAAGTTGTAGTGGGATCAGATAAAGAACCAACAGCAGATCAATATTTATTAGGCGCAGACGCTCGCAACGATGCGCACAATAAATTAACCTTTGAAATTACGAATGATGGCGTGACAAGTGACTTAAAAGCTTCATACGTAAACTATAAAGCATCAGTGATCGATAAAACAGTAACAAATGGAACAGGACAAGAACATTCTTTCCAAATTGGTGACGCAGTAAATTATCAAGGAACGATTCATATCCCAACAGACATTGCAGGCGGAGCAGACGGTATCACAGTAAACGGAGTGAAAAGCGAAACTTCTCCTTACAGTGTATTTAAATGGGGGGATACAGCAGGACAAGGACTTTCTTATGTCGCTGCTAAAGCAAATATCAAAGTAACAAATAAAGATGGATCTGTGGTATTAAAAGAAAATACAGATTATAAAATCCAAAATTCAGAAAATGGCTTTGTGATCGATTTTATCGTGAATAATGGCCAAGTAAGTGATACTGTAGCAAGTTTACACGGACAAGATCTTCAAATGACTTATAACATGTATGTAAATGACAGCGCAGCTGTTGCCAATCCATTAACAAATAGCGTGGATTTCGTTTATAACAACAATCCATTTAATCAGGAAGAACACCACGAAAAAACGAAAGCTGACGTTGTGACTTATGGTGCAAAATTCTTAAAAGTCGATAGCGGACTATTTGGAACAGGAATCAAAGCAACACCGCTTGAAGGCGCAGAATTTGCTGCTAAAAACGCAGAAGGAAAATATTATGGTGGATTAGTTGATACGGATAAAGACGGTGTCAAAGAAGCAGTATGGGTAGACGATGTAGCAAATGCAGCGATCCTAAAATCAGATAAAGAAGGTCACTTTGAAATCACTGGTTTAACTGAAGGTGAATATTCACTGGAAGAAACAAAAGCGCCTGAAAACTATCAAAAATTAACGAAAGAGATCTCTTTCAAAGTAGACAAAGATTCATACAAAGAAGAAAACCGAATCACGATCAAAAACAATCAAAAAGCTTCCGTACCAATGACCGGTAGCAACGGTTTTCAAACGTATGTATTAATCTCTTGCTTGTTGCTAGGAGCAGGGGCACTTTCTGCAGTTGTTTACTTTAAGAAGAAAGCCTAGAAGGATCAAAACCAATGATTATCAGGAAGCCTAAGAAAAAGCGAATCATGGGTAAATGGATCATTGCTTTCTGGTTACTTTCAGCTGTAGGTGTCTTACTTTTGATGCCTGCTGAAGCGAGCGTGGCGAAATACCAACAAAATCAGCAGATTGCCGCAATCGATCGAACAGGAACGGCAGCAGAAACGGATTCTTCTTTGGATGTTGCTAAGATTGAGTTAGGCGATCCTGTTGGTATTCTTACAATTCCAAGTATTTCTTTAAAACTACCAATTTATGACGGAACGTCCGACAAAATTTTAGAAAATGGTGTAGGTATTACGGAAGGAACTGGTGATATTACAGGAGGAAACGGTAAAAATCCTTTAATCGCAGGTCATAGTGGACTTTATAAAGATAATCTTTTTGATGATTTACCTTCAGTAAAAAAGGGAGAAAAGTTTTATATCAAAGTTGATGGTGAGCAGCACGCTTATCAAATCGATCGGATTGAGGAAGTGCAAAAAGACGAACTACAAAGAAACTTTGTCACTTACTTAGAACCAAATCCCAATGAAGATCGAGTAACGCTAATGACATGTACGCCTAAGGGGATCAACACACACCGTTTTCTAGTGTATGGGAAGCGAGTAACCTTTACAAAATCAGAATTAAAAGATGAAGAAAATAAGAAACAAAAATTATCTTGGAAATGGCTTTTAGGAAGTACTGTTTTTCTTTCAGTCATGATCATTGGTTCGCTATTTGTTTATAAAAAGAAAAAATAAAGGAGGGTAACCAACATGAGAAATAGAAAATGGCTATTTGTTTGTGCAGCCGCTCTTTTTTCTTTCACTGCCTACACACAGTTGACGTTTGCAGACAGACAAGAAAGCACGGATAGCACAGAACAAACAATCCAAACGTCAGATAGCAGCACGATTCAAAGCAGCGATGAAACCGTCGATTCGTCAACAGTTGATTCTTCAGAAGAACCGAAAATTGCTGAAGACGATCAAATAGTCAAACAGACCATTCACGTTCAAAAAATTATTTCTTCCGAACAATTAGACAACCAGGGGCAAAAACTTGAAAAACAAGAAGGAGTAAATGGCGCGAAGTTTTCTGTTTATGATGTATCGGACATTTTACAAAAGATGGATGTTAAGGATCTCACTACTGACCAAATTGAATCCCAATTAAAAGATCGAGTGAAAAAACTATTCAGTGATCAATTGAAGCTAGTTTCTAATGGAGAAACAAAGACAATTGATCAACAAACAGGTGTCTTTGAATTCTCGATAGAAGTACAGGCAAATCAGAAACAAGCTTATTATATTGTCAATGAATCAAGTCCTGAAAACATTTCTAATAGCGAGGATATTTTGCTATTAACACCTGTTTCTGATAAAAACGGTGAATTCTTAAAGGATGTGTGGATTTATCCTAAATCAGAAGCTTCGCAACCTAAAGAAGAAGTAAAAAAAATCGTTTCTACTGGTGTAAAGAAAAACTTCTTTGAGAATTGTTGGGATTTTGTTACTCACTTGTTTTCTAGAGATTAAGGAAGAAATAAGATGAAACTGATCAAATTATTATTATTCAATCTTTCTTGTTTAACCGCAGTCTTTTTGTACTGCGGTTTATTATTTTCTCAATTATCTATTTTGCCAAGCTACCAACTATACCTAATGAGGATTTTAAACATACCAGCTGCTTCCATGCCGCTAGATATTATGGAAAAGCTCATTAGGAATCCATTATTTACTACGATCAATTTGATCGTTATTGTCGGAATTTCACTAGTCATTTATAAAAAAGAGGGGATGAAGGGATGAATTTTAAACACTCGTGGACAAGACGGTTAAAATATGTTTTTCCCATAATGATGATGTTAGGTACATTGTTTGGGTTAAAAACAGCCAATGTCTTTGCTGAAAAAGTTATTGTCGATCCGTCAAATCCAATCCAGAACGTAAAGAATAATTTTATTATTCCAAAAGATGTTCCTAATGCAAAAACAAATATTACTGTAAACGGAGCGTCAAAAGTTTACAAATATCATGTTGATGCCAACAAAGGTGGTTTTACAGACGACTACGTAGGATTAGTGGAGGGAAACAAAAATATACGCTATCCTTCTTTCCAAAAGGAATACGGTGAAACAAACCTTGTTTTAGAAGGCGTAACAACCAACACCAAAGTCAATATTGACTATGGAAAAATCGGTACGTATAACGGGGAAAAAGTCAATATCAAGCTAGTTCTATCTAATATTCACTTATACTCGGATACGTTGCCGTGGAATCTACTAGATAACAACTATACAAAAACTCATTTTCGAGACGATGGCTATAAAAATACGAATGGTGCAATGAGTAAATCTAAAAAAAGAACAGTACTTTGGATCTCAGACAATCTTTTCTCAGGAATTGTTTACCATTCAACACAAATGAATGTGCAGCTAGTAGCCACATATGAGGACGGTAGCCCCGTTCAATTTTCAGGAGATACATTTATCAGTTTTAACTCTTTGAACCCTGCAGGAGGAAAAAGCACGGATCTTAAAGGAGAATATGCCCACTATGACAAAATGAATACGACAGATTGGTATGTCAGAAAAGATACGGTTCTTTCAGAATTTAAATCTTTCTACAACAATCTGAACGTGGTAGGTGGCCACCCAGGAGGAAGCTCTAAGCTGACACAAGCGGATAATGATTTCAATAATTTGCATGATAAATTAGGAGATCCGAAGTTTGGTCAAGGTACTGTGTCCTTTAAAATATCTGAAGCAAATCCGACGTTTGTGATTGGTTCTTCTAATGTTCAAACCTGGTTTACTTTATCTTCTGCGACAATCTTTAGTGTTGTTCCTGATCAACCTGAAAAAACAGGGGTTGATAAAAATGGAAATAACGTGAACGATAAAATGTTGCAAGTAGGAGACACGATTCAATATCGAATCAAACAGAAGGTGAATCGATTAGGAGTGGATTTACTAGCGGTTTACGATCGATTTGAGTTAATCGATAATTTACCAAAAGAAGTAAATTACGTCGATGCACACGTTGAAAGTGGTACAAATAAAAAATTCGATGTATCTGGTGAAGTGACCTATGACAAAACAAAACACCAGGTAAAATATGCAGCGAAAGCTGATACATTAAAAAATCGAATGAAGTATAACGGCGAAACTTACGAATTAGTGATCAATGTAAAAGTCAATGAATTGGCCAATCAAAATAGTGTAGCCAAAAATCAGGGAACGTCGATCATTAATAAAGTAGAAAAGGATACAAATATCATTACCGTTTATTTCCCTAAAATTCCAGTGAAAGAAGTACAACAAAATGGAAAAGATGTAAACGGACGAAATGACGGTAAGAAGGGTACGCCGACAGCTCCTTTAAACGCAGGATCTGAAGTACAATATCTAGTCACACAAAAATGGCACACAAAAGGCGTAGACGCTGTGTCAGATCACTACAAACAATTTAGTATTCAAGATCCAATTGAAGCTCGTTTGACATATAAAGAAGGTTCTGCGCAAGTAATAGATAAGAGTACAGGAAAAGATATTACTTCTGAAGGCACACTAACCTATGATAGCAATTCAAGAACGCTGAAGTGGGAAGCTTCCGCTGACTTCTTAAGTAACAATCTTTTAGATGGACGAGAAATTCAGCTGATATTTACAGTTAAAACTCCATTACAATCAGAAAAAAATATTGATAACCAAGCCGTAGTAGCAGTAGATAATGTTTCTAATAAAACAAATGTTGTGACAATTGGGGTTGATCCTAACTTGCCACAGGTCATTGTTCCTAAAACAGGTTCTACACATTTAGTAACGATTTCAGCGGTCAGCTTACTATTACTTGTGTTAGCAACTTTTAGTTATGCGGTTCTGAGATACATTTAAAATAAAAAAACGAAAGAATGAATAAAATGAAAAAGTTAATAATAGTAGTTACTTCCTTGATTGCCATGATTGTTATTTTAGTCGGATGTAGTAATGAAAAAAATAAACAAACTAATCAAGATAATGGCGTATTGAAATCAGGAACTATGTGGAAAGAAGAAGTAGGTGGTCTTGTTTATAATTTGAAAATTATAGACGAGACTACCTGGGAATACTCTGAGAGTGTATGGCATCCAGATCCTGTACAAATAACAGTCAAGAGGCAAAAAGACTATAAAGGTTTAGAAAGATACAAAATAGTAGATTCAGCTGGTGTTAGGGAATTTATAAACAAATCTGATTCTTTATTTATTGTTGTTCCCTATGAGAAGAATGGCGTAAAAAAAATAATTTTTCTTGAATCTAGCAAGGATGAAAAGCGAACGAAAGAGAAATTGATTCACGATGGATCACAATCCAATAAATATAAGTTACAAAAGACTAGCGAGTGATTGCTAGTCTTTTTATTTGTCCTGAAGGAGGAATCACAGTGGCAAAAGCTAAAACGCCATTTGAAAAAGCCGCGTCTAAAATCTTAGAACGCCGCGGTGTATCTGAAACACAGTGGAAACAAGAAGTCCTTGAAAAAGCACAATTTGACCTATTACGGGGAAAAGACAAGGACTTAGAAGGATATATCTATCAACGTGAACGTGAAAAGCTTGTTTTCGATGAAATTATTAAACACTAAAAGGAGCGAACAATTTTATGTTTGAATCAATTACAATGAATTTTTTAACACAACCGAAAGTAGTAGCTGCGGTTGATATTTTTAGAGCATTACAAACTGCCGCAACTAGTTTAAAAAACAATCTGATGATTTTTGCTGCTGCTGCGGCCGTTGCTTCCATTGTTATTGGGGGTCTTTTCTTCCTATTTGGACGAAGAGGAGCTGAAAATGGGAAGATGCACGTAGGCTATGTATTGATGGGGGTAGGAGTTATTTTAGCAGCAGCTTCTATTGTGGTTTCGTTATTTGGATTGTTTGGACAAACACCTCAAGGATTATAAGAAAGTAAAAAAGTAGGAGTAAGAAGTAGTCGATACTTTTTACTCCTTTTTTATGAAAGGAGAATACTCATGTACTTTACGATTGCAGGCAATACCAAAACAGATAAAGAGTTAATAAAAAAAGCAACGAAGGAAGTAGGAAAGCGTACTTCTTTTTTACCGAAAACAATTAAATATTCTGTCATTGAAACGGAAGAACAGCTACATGTGTTAGGGAAAGTACTGGAACACGAAAGTCGATCTTCTGTTAAGTTGACTCTCGCGTTACATGACACAGAAGGAAAAATAGAGAAAACTGGTACAGAATACGTTTTTGGCCCACTGGATTATCAAATTTCAGAAGGTTTCTATCCTACATTGATGGATTTAATCCGCCTTGATGTGTTTAAAGAAACGGATGAAACTATGAGTGTGGAAGAGTCTTATCGAAACGAAAAACTTTTACAAGTTTTAGAAGAAGAGTTAGAGAGCGACCAAAGAAAAGTGAATCAAGGGAGTGAAGTCGAAGTAAATGAAGAAGTACCATGGGAACGACCAATATTTCCAAAGAAGGAGTCAAAAGAAAAAGAGACAGTCTATGTTGACGAACAAGCTGATATTCCGACTCAGAAATCGATATTTGAGGAAGAGAACGATGTGATGGGTCAATTGGAGGTAGATCCCTTTGAAGAAACAATGGAGGATGAAGAGACGGCCGAAGTAGAAGTTGATCCAGTTGAAGCTAATGAAGAGTCAACATGGACTGAAGGGGATTCTCAAGAATATATTGAACCACTTATCAGTGAAGAAGTAGAAAAAAACGAAATAGAGATACAAAAGGCAACTGTATTTGATTATATTTTGGATCAATATCCGCCAGAGCATGAATGGACGAAAGAAAAAAACAAATTATTTTTAAATGAGCTTTATTCGAAATATCAATTACCCCAAACCTATCAAGCATTTTTAGAGAGTAAAGAAGAATTAATCTCACAGGGTAAAGGCACACTTTTAGAACAGTTAGAGTCTGTCCAATCAACAAATTGGCATGAGCTTGCACAAGAAGATTTATTAGCCACCTTTGAAGAACGTCAACAAGAAACAGATCAAGAAATTAATGAGTATGCGACGGAACAGTCGTCTAATTGGGAGAAAGCAAAAGAGGAACTAAATAAAGAAGAACAGCGAGTGATTGAAGAAGAAGTACAAAAAATTAAAGAGCGATACGAAAAGAAACGCGACAATGCGTATTCCTTGTGTGTAGAAAAGATCAATAATTTTACTCAGACGAATCAAGAAGCGTTATCGAAAGAAAAAGAAAACTTGTTAAAAGAACGTATTAAAGAACGAAAAGAAGAATTTTACCTAGGTTTGCGTACAGATAAGCTAAAGATTAGCAAAGAATTAAATGAACAACTGAATAAGCTATATCAAACAACGACTAAAGTTCTTATGGAAAAACACGAACAGATCCAGCAAGAATTACAAGTACAAATTCCAAAATGGAAAAAAGAGTATGAAATTCAACAACAAGAATTGAAAGAACAAGAAGAAAAACAACGGCAAAAAGAAAAAGAGCATGAACAATTAGAAATAAGAAAACGGGAACAGGATCTTGCGGAACAAAAAATGGCGATAGAAAAACAACGGTTAGAGCAAGAAAAGGAAAAAGAAGCAGCTGCTCGTAAGGAACGTCAAGAACAAATGGATACATTGCGTCAAGCACAGTTGAATTATCTAGCACAACCTCAACCAGTAGCTGCTGTTCAAACGCCAGTGAACAACCAAGCAAATTTAACTCCTTCACCACAGCGTTCCTTTGACGGATGGATGGTGGGATGTATTGCAAGTTTAAGCTTGCTTCTAGGTGGAGGGACAGTATTTGCTTTTAATCATATCAATCAATCTTCACAGGCTGATTCTGTAGCCACAACGGCGTCAATCAAGGAAGAAGCCCAGGAACAAGCAAGAAAAGAGTATGAACAACAATTAGAAGAATTGTTGAATCGTACCAATCAGTCAACAACAGAGTCAAATATGGAAAACAGTAAAGAGAGTGATTCTAGTAAGACCAAAGAAGGATCAAGCGATTCAACTGTACAATCAAACACTTCCGAAAGTTCAGAATCAAATGAGGTGAAATAATGCGGATTCGAGAAACAACGAAACGAAAAGACAAGCCTTTTAATTTAGAAAAAAAGAAATATCTATCACATTTTTATAGCTATGCACCAGCAGGTGAAAGATTACCAGGTAAGCATGATAAGCGAGTCAAACAAAAACTAATGTATAGCGGTTTAGTCTATCTCCCTTTAGATTATTTAGTGACAAGAATACCTGAAGCTTTCAGTCGATTTGAAATCATTCAGGGAAGCTTACAAGGAGTGAATCTGTTTCAATTACAGGAAATGCCACAGGTCTTTCATTTTGATTCAGCTGGTTTTTGGAATCCTTTGACCCCAGCAACGAGTTTAGGTACACGCTTAGTTGTTTCTACGATTTGTGTTGTTCCAGCTGTACTTATGGGTTTGAAAATGGACATGTGGTTTCGCCCGCTAGCGGATGGACAAAAAGGGGATAATCGGTTAATGACACTAAAAGAGATTCAACAAATCTATCCTCAAATACCAGACGCGAAAGGTTCTTTCCCTGGATATGGTGGAATTCCTATCACTCACTATAAAAAATATTGGTATATCCAAACAGATACCGTTAATACTTGTATTGTTGGTACTTCTCGATCAGGGAAAGGACAGATTGAAGTATTAGCAACTATTGATAATTTGTCTCGTGCAGAAAAACAAAGTTCAATGGTTGTCAATGATCCTAAAAATGAGTTGTATGTAGCCAGCAAAGACGAATTAGAAGCCAGAGGCTATGATGTTTATGCTTATAATCTAACTGAACCGTTACAGTCAATGAGTGATAATCCTTTGGCTTTAATTGTGAAATATTGGCAACGAGGAGACGTGGATACCGCTACGCAACTAGCAAATACATTTACAAATACGATTTATTATGATGCCAATGCTTCAGATAACAAATACTTTAACGAAAACGCGCAGAAAGCTGTCAATGCGCTTATTTTTGCGTTGTTAGAACAAGCCGATCAAACAGGGGATTACTCCAAATTAACACCCAATAATCTTGTTGAGCTTCTTTCTGAAATTGGCGGTTTTAATTATCAAGATCCTACTAATGAATTTAAGCAACTCAATGCTTTAGATGAATTTATGAATCAGTTACCACCTGGAAATCTAGCGAAAAAACAATATGGGGCAACAAAAATTGGTTCTGATAAAGCAAAAGGCAATATTCTATCAACAGCGATCACAGGATTGAATCCATTTACCCTAACAAAAATTGCGAAAATGACTTCTCAATCAACCATTGATTATAAATCGGTTGGTTTTCCCAAATATTTGGATTTGAAATTACATGAAAGTCTTTTAAATCAACGAATCGTAGTGGAATTTTATCATCAAGGAAAGAAATTTCATGAAGAACGAGTAAAAGTTGGTTATAGAGGTTTTTGTGAAATCAACTTTGACTGTCATTTAGAGCAAGGGGATCAAGTTCGTTTAAAGTATGATCACCAAAGAAAAGAATATGTTGCTTGGTATGAATTTTCTCAAAGAGAATTGAGGGACGAAGAGGGTAATATCGTTTATCGAAAAAAAAGGGGAGAAACCCATTTGCCAGAATGGGAAAAAGAAGCGGTTCTCACACTAGATGAAAGTAAAAGTAACTTACTAGTAGAGTCTATTCGGATGCACTATACCGACAAGCCAATGGCTATTTTTATGCTTACACCTGATTATGATCCATCTAACCACATCGTAGTTAGTATCTTTCTGAGCCAGTTATATAAAGAGTTATCCACGCAATGTGTTAAGACCAAAGGTGATAAATGTCACCGAAGAATTCATTTCATTTTAGATGAATTTGGGAATATGCCAGCGATGGATAACATGGAAGGAATCATGACAGTTACGGCAGGTCGTAATATGTTATGGGATCTATTTATTCAATCATATAAACAACTACGTGCGAAGTATGGGGAAGATAATGCAGATATTATCAAAGAAAACTGTCAAACACATGTATATATTATGTCTACAGACGATAACACCATTGAAGAATTTTCTAAAAAAGTAGGAAATAAAACGGTTGAACAAGAAAATAGTACTGTCAATTCTTTAGGTATGAATACACATATCAATCGTAATGTTGATTCAGATCGTATCTTAACTCCTGAAAGAATTTCTACTTTTTTAGAAGGAGAAACGATTGTACTTGCGCCATTGAAACGGCGAGATCTAAAAGGGAATAAGATAAGGCCGTATCCAATTTTTAATTCTGAAAAATCCAATAGTCCTTATGCTTATCAATATCTTGAAGATTTCGATACCTTAGGTCGAACCATTCATGATATTGATATTTATTGTACTCACGCAGATCTCGATTTGAAGGCTTTACAGATTGATTATGATTATTTCTTACCAGATGAAGATGCTAGAGATCTCTATCATGGACTGCATGAACAATTGGGAGAAAAAATCGAAGAAAATCTGTTTTATAAAATTGTTCAATCTCTTGAAAATGAGACGGTCAAAAAATTGTTAATTCAATTTTACGAAGAACAAGCAACGGATCGTCTTCAAGAATATGTTGAAAAGTTGATCAAGAATCAAGAAATTTCAGAAATGATTGGAAAACGGTTGTTATTGGAAGCTGAAAAGGCGGTGAAAGAATGATCATTGGAGGAATTTTTTCCGGCATAGCCGACTGGTGGTCAGGCTTATTTGGAGAAGGCAATGCCGATCCCAAAACTGTAACAAAAATCTTACAAGATTATGGGAATTATCTGCAATATCAAGATGTGTTCAGTTGGATTTGTAATACTTTTTTATGGGGATTGGTCAAAGGGTTATATAACCTCAATACTTTACTAGAAAAAACCATTTATCAAAGCTTTGATTTAAAAGACTTATTGAACGTCGCTGGGGTAAATGAACTGTTTCAAAGTTTGATTAGTAAGGTATTGGCTCTTTTTTGTGTCGTCACATTAATTTATTTAGGCTTGAAATTTTTTATGAGTAAACACCCACCAAAAGTCAAAAATATCTTGGTTAATTTATTTATGGCCATGATCTTGATTTTTGGTGGGAGTTCTTTAATCGATGAAGGGTTAAATATCAGTAAAAGCTTTTACGGAGACGTGACTGCAGCAAACAAAGCAGATAAAACGGGATCACCTGCTTTTCAAATTATTCAAAATAATGTGATCGATGTCAGTACGTTACTAGCAACTGACCCGAATAAAGTAGAATCCCTACCAACAGATAAAAGAAATGCTTTCACGGCGAAGAATTTTAAAACGGCGAATATCAATGGGATTATTACTCCTGATCAAGCCGCTGAGATGGCGGATAACGATAAAAGTGGATTGTCAGATTTACAAAAGGATCGGTTAAGAGCGTTACAATACCGACTGGAACTGGATGATAATGGAAAAGAAATCCCTGTTCAAATCAGTGATGAAGGCTTAGCAAAGTATGTATACACTTCAGGTTATCGCCGATACATTAGTAGTCCAGGTATTATTTTAGCTGGTGAATCTTCTTTATCGGTAGCCTATTTATTTATCCTATTTACGATCGTTACTTGCATTATTGAGCTGGTATTTAAAAAATTCTATTTAGTGATTGCCGCGTCAACGGACTTTGAGACAGGCCAACGGATGAAAAGTGCGATAGAAGATATTTCTCAATCCTTCTTGTTATTGGCGTTTACGATTTTAGAATTACGAATCTATACATTAATGCTTTCAGGTATCGGTGATTTGCATGCGGCAGGAAAGATCAATGGATTCTTGTATGTTGTTGCTTTAATTGTGCTAACCATTGCGCTATTCAAAGGCTCTCAATCGGTTACGAAGATTTTCGGTGTTGATACGAGTCTGAAAAACGGCAGCAATTCTCTTCTTAGCATGTTTGCCTTAGGAAATATTGCGAAAAATGTGGGTAGCGGAGCTAAAAACCTTGCAAGTGCTGGTAAGAGTGGTTTAAGCAATTTAAATGATATTCGTAAAAATGGATTTGGCAATCGAAAAGATGTTACCCCTGATAACGGGGAAGAACAATCAGACGATAAAGCTACAACTGTACCTAATAGTAAGAAAACAGTTTCCGAAATGTTCGGGAAAGCGAAAAATGGTGTTTCTAAAGCCGCAGAAGGTCTTGGTTACGTCAATGAACGTGGGTTAAAAGGAACAGCTGAAGATCTTACAGAAAAAGCCAAAGACACCTTAGAAGAGAAATTAGACGGCACGAGAGCTAAAGAATTGGCTGAAGCTGTGAAGAATCCATCCGAAGCACTAGAAAAACAAAAAGAAAAAGCTTCAGAAGTCAAAGAAGGACTAAAAGATGCGTATGGTGAAGGACAAGTCAATGCAGCAGTGAAGGCAAATACAACAAGTGAAAAAGAAAATCAAGAAGGTGCAGCGATTCCTTCAGCCAAAGATCACCAAGATGAGTTACATTCTAACGAAAATTCGATCGGAGAAAAAGATTCAAAAAAAGGACAACATGGTCAGTTACCAAAAATCGATCCAGAACAATATCGTTATAAATCTAACATTAATTCTGAAAACGAAAAACGCATTTCAGATTTACCAAAACGAAATCAAGAAGTACAAACGGATGATGATTCCATCGATCTACCAAATGATAATGGAATCGAAGTTGGAACGGAAAAATCAACGAAAGTTGGTTTGCCTAAGGCAGAAAACTTACCAACGAAAGATAGTCGTTTGAATCAATTCAAAGAGAATGATCAAAGCTTTGTTCATCAATCACCTGCAGGTACTGTTCAAATGAAATCAAGTCGTTTGCCTGAAAATGGGAATTTGACAACTGTTTCTTACAATTTATCTGAAAGTGGTGAGACAGAGAATGCGTCCGTTCAAAATATTGTGACAAGAGAAGCTGCACCAAAACCTATTCAAAACGTTCATAAAGGTTACAAGCCAGCAAATGTGGCATTTACTGCACCAACAAAAATAAATGTGACAAGAGAAACTAAAAACAGGAACAATGAATTGAAAGAACAACTATTGAGGGATATCAAACAGGATATCAAACCATAAAAGGCCTACAAGTTAGGCCTTTTTTCTATGTATGAAAAGGAGAAATCATTTATGGATAAATATATTAACATGAAAAATCCTCCAAGATTTAGTGGGGAATGGAAGTTTTTCGCCTTTTTCTTTTTAGATCTATTAACGCTTGGTGGTTGCTTTTTTTGGGCGAAAATAGTCAATAATCTTGTCCACTTACCACTCTTTTTTGCACTCTTGAATTATGGCTTATGGATTGCGATAGCTCTAGTGATTGTTTGGCGACCCTATAATAACCCAGGTCAACGACAAATTTTTGCGATTATCGAATCTATTTTCTTTACGGATAAGAACCACTATCATGCGTTAGATCCCAACCGAAATTATCATGGTACGTATAAGGAGGATGAATAAATGCGAGTCAAAGGACAAAATTCAGTTGATAAGAAATCTATTTTGCAGTTTGGAAAACCAGAAGAACGATCTATCTTGGATTTATTTCCTTATAAATCCTGTACAGAAGAGGGAGTCTTAGTTACTAAAGAAGATAATTTTCAACGTTATTATCGTGTAGTTTCTACAGACGTGGAAGGATTAAACGAACAAGAGAAACTAGAACGAATGAATCAGTTGACCACCGTCATGCGTACGTATGTGCCAACAATTAAGTTAGTTAGTTTGACTACAGAGACGGATCTAACGGAACAAATCGTGCAAAAGCGGCAGTTATTAGATAAAAATCGTATGGAACAATCCTTAGGAAGAAATCTACAGCGATTAAGAAAATATGAAAAGAAATTAGTAGAGGAAATCCAGGAATTGAAACGAGCAGAACAAGAACGTCCTGACTTAAGCTTCTTTTTCATCATTGAAGGAAAGACAATCAAGGATTTACAAACCAGAAACCGTCAATTAATGCGATCTAGTGGCATTTTAGGGTTAAAACCGCTCTACAAAAAAGAATTGATCAAGATTCTTTATCGAATGAATAACATGAATGACGAATAGAATATTTAAAGAGGGATTAAATCTATGATTCAAGATTATAAACGAATACAGAAAATATTATCTGACATTGGTGTAAATGTTACAGTACAACAAGCTAAAGATATTTGCGAATACTATTCTAAATGTTATATGTCAACCGAACTCCCTACGGAAGATAGGACTCTTTATTTAAAAGTCGTTCACATTATTAAAAATCTGAAACCAATCGGTTACGTAGACAAACGTCCAGCTTATTTTAATAGGATTGCAGATCAAATAGATATTCACACCTCTAAAATAGCGCTGGAAAAAATACTATTTTTGCAAAATCTAATCTACTATGAAATTCCTAATAATGAATCATCGTACAAAAGAAAGGTCTATTTTGAATACGCAAATTCCTATATTTTAGGACTGAGTATTCAACCAGAAGAGCGGAGAATTATTTTTTATCTTTGGTATAAAGGAAAAGAAATGTTGTCTGAGGGAATGATTGAAAATATCTTGATTTTACTAGAACGTCTTTGGTTAGGACTGAAGGCATATGTAGATATAGATTATGGAGAATTCCAAGAATACAAAATTGAAAGATACTATCCTTTATCTAATGAACAATATGAATGATGAGTAGGAATGGAGAAGAGAGAATGAAATATCCGTTGATATGGTTAGAAAAAGATGTTCCGAAGAAAGAGATCACTAGAAAATTTCCTCACACTTTAAGCCTGGGTAAGTTGGGAAAAGGGCAATCTTTTAACCAAGTAGAGAATCAAAAAAGAAGAGGTGATTGTACATGTTAGAAGCGATTAAAACAGCTTTTTCACCACAAAATGATCAAAAAGTACTTGATCCATTAAAGCAACTAGGAAATCGGGAAATAGAAATTTTAAAATCCAAAGGGTATGATTTAGATTTTTTAAAACAAGTGATGCCACAAGGTGGATTAAATTTCGATGAAGAGTATGTGACCTATGGAAATGGTTATTCACGATGTGTGACAGTTTATCACTACACAAAAAATCCTACGCTTTTTTGGTTGGCCAATCTCATGAACAATCCTCATACAGTGGCCACACTCGATGTTAGCACAGATGAAAAGCAAAAAGTGATTGATCAAATCAACCGCGCATTAGATGAATTAAATGATCGATCAGATAATGAACGAAAAGCGACTGACCGAAATAAAAGTGCGGAAGAATACCTGGAATTAGCGGAATATGCCCGAAAATTGACTTCTAATGGGGAAATTTCTAAACAAGTCAAAGTGAGAGTACATGTTTACGGAAACACGATTCAAGAAGTAGATGAACGAGCGCAGGAACTGATCGAAAATCTCAAAGGGATGGATTATCGTGCGGTGACTTATCTGCATAAAACCAAACGAGATTGGCAATCGATGTTTACCATGTTCGATGAACAAGCTGAATGGTTCGGAAATATCAAAGGGCAATCACTACCATCGTTAAACATTGGCGGAGGTTTCCCGTTCCACCACCAAACGCTAAAAGATCCAGGAGGGACACAATATGGGGAAACCATGACAGGCGGCCCATTTGTCTGGAATGCGACGTATAAAAATAGTGTACGGTTGTCTACTAATACCTTGCTTCTAGGAATGATGGGAGCTGGTAAATCGACCGTTCTTAAAATGATCGCGGAAGCCCATTTAGCTGCAGGAGACTTTATTTGGGGCTTTGAAAAGGGAAAAGACTTTATTCCTTTCTTAAAGGAATATAACGGTATTATGGTGCGTTTAGACGGATCTGACGGAATGATCAATCCTTTAGAGATATTTGCCACACGGACGTATGATGAAGCATCCAGTTTATATGACGATGGATCAGTCAAAGATTTGAAGATCAATGAAGCAGCGTCCTATCAAACACACTTAGACAAAGTGGTCTATCAGGTACAGTTAGTGAGTCCTCAGCTAAAAGGAACGATGAAAGCAGAATTTAAGACCTACTTAAATCGTTTTTATGAAGAGTATGGAACAGTACCACGCGGCTTTACTTCCTCAAATTCGCGTTCAAATACTGATACGCAAGTCACAGGTAAAGATCCAGAAGCTTATCCGACGTTCAAAGAATTTTTAGACTTTTTAGGACAACTGGAATTACCAGGTGCTTCCCAAGAGAAAAAGAATCGAAAAGAAGAAATGGAATCCATCGTAGAATCCTTATGTGAGACGTATGGCATGATTTTTGATGGTCATAGTACGATTCGACACCTTGACCAACAACAGTTGGTCTTTTTTGACATTGACTCTATTACAGGCTTAGATCGAGGGGTACAACAATGTCAAATGTACATGGCTATGACGTTGATTTGGAATCAGGCATTGATTCAAGGAAGAAGACAACGACGTTTAATTAAAGAAAAACAAATGGAAGAACAAGACTTCAAACGCTTCTTGGCGATGATTGATGAGTGCCATAATGCGATTAATCCAGATTTTATTGAAACGGTAAATTATGTAACAAACTTTCAACGAGAAATGCGTAAAGTAGAAGCAATGACTGTTTTAGCTACACAATCCCCACAAGAAATGGTGCCAGAAAATATGTCTTCTGATAACTTCTCGAAATTGAAGAAAGTCTTTGAATTTTCTTCTACGAAGATCTTTATGCGTATGGATGAATCTACTTTAACACATATTCAAGAACTGGTTGGAAAGTCAATGACGAACTCAGAATTAGAATCCATTCCTCAACAAAATCAAGGAGACGCTGTGATCAATTTTGGCTCAAAAGAAACCATTCGTGTTCATTTTAGTCCGAACAAACGTCAATTAAAATTGTTTGATGGAGGAAAATAATGGAAAACCAAAATGAAAGCTTAATCAAGCAGTATGTTAAGCGTCGCGCAAAGCGACGTTTATTTTTGTGGTTGTTTGGTACTTCTGCAGGTTTGATTACTATTTTGATCACTGTGTTTGTGACCCTATTTCTAATACTTGCGGCAGGTTCGATTGATAATTCGGATTCAGATTCAAGCAGTGGTGACGAAGCTTTTACAGGAGAATATTCGGAAGGCTTACCGATTTATAAAGAAATCAAAGGAAGAGGCCCTTTTTCTGATGAGATTGCGCAATATGCTGTAGGTGCAGCAGTGAAATATAAATTATTACCAAGTGTGATCCTTTCGCAATACGGTTACGAATCAGCGTTTGGTACGTCGGCGTCCGCAAGAAATGATCTCAACTATTTTGGGATTACGTGGTTTGATGGGTGTCTGTTTCCTAAAGGAACTGCGCGAGGAATCGGTGGTATTGAAGGTGGCTGGTACATGAAGTTTCCCAACTCAAAAGCTGCATTTTCCTATTACGGATTTATGGTAGCCACACAATCCAATTTTAATGCTTGTGTCGGAAATAAAAGCCCTGGCGCAAGTTTATTGATCTTAGGACGAGGCGGTTATGCCGCTGCAGGAATTACTGAAGATAGTCCGTATTATACAGGTTGTATGTCAATTATCACTTCTAATAAATTAACCGAATATGATGAATTCGCCATCAAACATTGGGGTGAAGGTGGCAATAACAATGGCACAATTACTGGTGAATGGACGAATCCATTCCCTGGCAGCAGTTTAGATAAAAGTTCCTTCAGCGGTGGTCAATTATTTGGAACAAATCCAGGCGGTGAATTCCGTCCGAATGGCTTCCATGATGGATTAGACTTTGGTTCAGTTGATCATCCAGGAAGTGAAATTCACGCGGTGCATGGAGGAAAAGTCGTGTACGTTGGCAATCCTGGTATTTCAGGTTTAGGTGCATGTGTGATCGTGATTAATTACGACGGTTTGAATATGGTATATCAAGAATTTGCGAATAGTACAGGAAATTCTCGTGTGAAGGTTGGCGATCAAGTGAAAGTTGGTCAAGTAATCGGGATACGAGATACAGCACACTTGCATTTAGGTTTCACTCGAATGGATTGGCGTCAAGCACAAGGACACGCATTCACAGATGATGGTACATGGATTGATCCATTACCATTTTTGAATAGCAGCAAAAAATAGATCAGGAGAAAAAATATGGAAAATAAAACTTTAAAAATCGTCTTAACAGCTGCAATTAGCGTTAGTTTAATCGGCAATATCGCGTTGTTTTGGCAACTGAAAGAAGAACAAGAGACAAATACCTTTAAAATTGAAGAAGTGGCTAAAAACGCGTCTGAGAAGCTCAAAAAAAATTCCTCTGAGGCACAGGCGAAGATCGACAAGTTAAATCAAACCATCAATGAGAAAAACCAAGAAATCGAACAGCTGAAGCAACAAGATGGCACAAAAGCAAAAGAAGAAGTAACTGAAGCACAAAGTAAGACGGCAGAAGAGTTCGGTAAATTAGCCATTGATAAATCATTAAGCAGAAATGAATTAACGGAAAAACTAAAAGATGTCGCAACCCAAGAAGTGATTGACAAATTAAGTCCTGCAGACGATGATCACCAACATGATGATTACGGAAGTTACTCCTTTACATTAGGTGACGTGCAAACTTACGCTCAAACAAGCAGTGTAAAAGAGGAACAAAATTTTGTCGTATTTGTTGATTATACAATCGGCAATCCTCAATTCAAAGATGTTAAACCACAAAAAATAAAAGGTGGATTAACTGTCACTGAAAAACAGGTAGATGGTCAATGGAAAGTCACTGACTTTAGTTATTTCACTCGTTAGGAGGAAGAAAATGAGTAAGAAAAAAGGAGAAAGACAACGTTTCAAAAAACGAAAAAGTTATCTTAGATGGCTGGGAATCTTTATGATTCTCGGATTTTTGATTCTTGCTAGTCCGATTTACACGCATCAGAAGGTAGACATACCAGATGAAGTAAGCACGAACGCATTTTTAAACACGAAGGAACTAACGATGGTTTCAAAAGAAAAAGGAGCGAACCAGCAATTAGTTTTTGAATTTGCAATCGACGATGAAGATCAAAGCTTATTAAAAGAACTGGCTAATCTTAATTATCGCGTAGAAGTAAAGACAGCTAAAGGGGATTATCAAGCAATAAAAGCCAAAGTGATTAAGGTGTCTGATGATTATTTTGCAGTGAAGCTATCGCATGTACCAGAAGAATATATTGCTATGCGATTAACCATTATTCCTGAAAAAATTGATCCAAAGGTGGATATGCAAGAACCACAAGATCTGATTTATTACGTTCACGAAGATAAGGTTAAAGATCAAGTGAAAGATGAAGATTATGAACAACATGCGATCAATTACAAAGTGAAAGGATACAAGAAAGAACAAAAAGCAGCTCAAAAACAAATGGAATCTTTCCAAGCAACCATTGATTTGAATGAAGAATTAGTGAAGAAGCTAAAAGATCAATTGCCTTATCAAGTCGCAGATGATCAGGAAAATACTGAAAACAAGATTAATAGCTACCAGCAAGAAATTGAAACATCGAAAACGCAAATGAAAGATCAAGAAGAGATCATTCAAAAACTTCAAGAAAAAATTGATCGTATGACAAAAGAAAAGATTTAGAAGGACAGGTGGAGTGAAAAAATGAAGCGAACAAACTTGGCTGACAAAGATACTTTCGCTGAGCAGAAAGTATTGATTAAAGCCTATCTCAAAGTTGTAAAAGCTAAAGAAATATGTCGAGAAGTGAATTTATCTAATACAACAATATCTGAGTTGAAGAATGGTCGAAAGAATTTAGATACTTTAAAATTCAGATCATTTGAAGCTCTATATGTAGCTGCTAAAAAATATTTTACAGCTGATAACAAATAAAAAACAGGAGTATTTTATGTGAAAAAAGTATATAAAAAATGCTTATGAATCAGCTATATCACCTTAACCATTTGTTAATGAGATGGGAGAAAACATTAACCACGATTCTAACGCAAACATCAAGCACATAAAACATTTAACACTCCTCCTTTCTGGCTGAAGATTTCAACCAAACAGGAAGACAGCGTATCAATTATAGCATACACTTTTTCTTAAATTCATTTTTCATATGACAAAATATTTCCTTCTAATCGACAAAGTTAGAAGGATTTTTTATTGTCTAAATACACAAATAACCTTAATTTATAAAGAGCATAAGGAAACGTGGGAACACTTTTTAAAAAAGTGTTCCAATAGGCTGTGCCTATTACGTTTCTCAAAAATAATTGTGGGAACAAAATATTTAAAAATAGGATAGTGAAAGGATAGCGAAGGATAGTAAAAGGATAGAAGTAGGATAGCGAAAAGGATAGGCTCCTTTTCGCTATCCTTTTTAAATTGGAGGAATTAATATGGAAGTAAGAATAAGAAATGTAGATGAGAAAATCGTAAGAGAAATTGATCGAAGATGTAACGAACTAAGTAACCGTACAGGAAATAAATGGAGTCGTAATGATTATTTGAAATTACTAATAGAAAATGATTTTGATCGTCCTTTGATGGAATATAAAAAAGAAAAGTTTGATCAGTTATTAGAAAAGTTTTCAGAAATTCAAAGCTATAACACAAAGATATTAGAAGAATATGTTAGCCAAAATAATCGTATTTTAGAAATCTTGATCGAGCAAAATAGAGGAAGTGAACTTTGATATGACAAAGGTTATAGACAAACACATTTACTTTTACCAAACACATATCGATGTGTTGGATGAAATTATTTCTACTCATGCAGAGGTTAAAAACTATAGTGAAGCTGTTCGCTTTTTATGTATGAACTATGATCCAGAAGTGGAGAAAAAAGTAAATTCCAATCAAGCAAAGTTGAATGGAATGAGTAAAGAAATTTCTATTTTAACCGAAATGGTTTCAGAGTTTGCAGATCTTCATTTGAAAGATACAGGAATACTAATTGGTACAAATTCAACGGTTTACCAAGAAGCAAAAGAACGTGTGGAAGGAAAAATTAAATCCAATCAAACCAAAAAATATTCCCCTCAGTTAAAAAAACCTGTGAATGAATCTGTTCATGCCAGAGTAGATCCATTTGATCCAACGAAGATTCTAAAAAGATAAAAGTAGAAGGGGAACATGATGAATAAATCGCCTGCAGTTATTCTCACTTGTCAATTTACTTTGCCCAATAAAAAATCCTTTTCAAAATACATTGATTATATGACAAGAGAAAAAGCGCTGGAAGAAAAGGAACGACGTACGCCCGAGGAAGAACAGGAACTGCGTCTAATCAAGAATGCTTTAGAGGATTTTTATATTCCTGAAGGAGAAACTTTTTCGGAGAGTAAGACGGATAAAGAATTCAGTGAAACGTCGAATGAAGCGCAATCGTTGATGGAACATGGAATCAATTTTGACAAGTTAGAGGAACAAGATTTTACCAAATATCTTTCTTATATGACCCGTCACTATGCGTTAGAACAAAAGAAAGAACTGACGCAAAGTGAACAAAAAGAATACCAACGCTTGAACCAAGCAATAAAAAAATATCAAACAGAGCCACACAAAAAAGCTTCAGGAAACCTTCCTGGAGTTTTTTCTATGGCTTCAGACGAAGTAAAGGGAAGTGATCTGAAGGAGATTAAGCAAATCTTCCAAAGAGGGCAACAAAAAGGCTCAATCATTTATCAAGATGTTGTCTCTCACGACAATTCCTATCTTGAAAAAATAGGATTGTACGATTCCAAAACAGATACTTTAGATGAAGAAGGATTAAAAGCAGCTGGAAGAAAAATGATGGAGACATTATTCGAGAAAGAGCAACTGAATGAAACAGGCTACTGGATGGCCACGATTCACCGAAATACTAAACATATCCATATTCATTTTGCAGTTGTTGAAAAAGAAAATACGCGTAAACCATACACTGAGGTTGAAAATGGTGTGAGTTATATCGTACCGAAGGGTAAGAGAAGACAAGCAACATTAGACGCAATGAAAACCAATTATGTGCATGAATTAGAACGTTTTTCTTATGAAAAAGACCGAATGATAGGCATAGAGAAACGAAATTTATTAACGCGGAAAAGTGATTTGCGTAACACTTTAACAAAAGTGGTAAAAGAACCAGTACGTTATGATCGACACGCAATGAACTTATTAAATGAAGTATATAAAACCTTACCTGACAAACGTTCGGAATGGCATTATGGGGATGAAAAACGAACCAAACTTTCACCATACACAAGAGAGAAACTCGATGAGTTAACCCAATATTTGTTAACAAAAGAACCTGAATACCAAGAATATATACAGATTTCAAAAGCATTGAGAGAAGAAGCAAACAGTCTTTATGGGGAAAGCAAGAGAAAATCAAAGGATGCAGAAAAAAATGCTCTCTTTGATTTGAAGAAGCGCACAGGAAATGCCATTCTAACAGAACTGAAGAAACAGGATAGTCAAATAAAACCTTTAATAGAAAGTATGGATCAGATGCAATCTATTTACAATGAACGATCCTTCCGAACACTTAAACAGTTGCCAACAAATGAATACAAGTATAGTTACGAAGAATTCATGAAGCGAAGGAAACAATTCCAACAAAGAGTTGTCACGCAACGGAGTTTGCGTCAATTAAATCGAACGATTAATGCCCATGAAGAAAAATACCACGCAAGTAAAGCATACGAAAAGCAACAACGAAGAATTCAAATGGAACAAGAAAGACAGTAGGAGGAATAGCAATGAAACAATATTTAGATCAATGGAAAGTTATAGAAGGATCATTAAGAGAAGAACGAATCGAGCAACTTCCCTATTGTTTAGAAAAAGAGCATTTGTTTCAGATAAGAGAAATGTTGAGAAACGAACAGTTTGATCCAAATCAATTTTTAGTCGTTGAGTACCCAGCTACTGGTGTGTACTGTTGTAATCATGTGAAGGGTGAAAAATATTTTATCATTCAAGAATATGAGGGCAAGTTAGCGCCTTATTATACTACTTGGGAAATGAATGAAGAGGGGATCAATAACTTCACGTGTAAAAGCATTGAAGAGTCTATTTCACTCACAGAATGTTAGTTGTTAAGTGAATAAAAGAAGTAAAAGAGTCCTGAACGTAATTGTCCAGGACTCTTTTTTTCAATGAATTGTTTTCCGCCAATTCAATGAGTGGTGCGATTTCCGACTACATTATATCAAAAGAAAGAGAAGGGAGGAAGAAGAAATGGCTTATTCAACTATTGGAGTTGTTGTTGAAAAAAGCAGAGACAATCTCGTTTTTGTGACAGAAATTCAAACGGGCAGAGCTTTTGTCGTCACAGACAAAGCGGCAAAAGCTTATCAAAGTGGCGATATTTTAACGTTAAATCTGACTACGAAGACGTTCGTCGATGCGGCAGAAGATTATCCATTTGTTTAGTCTAATGGTGATAAGTCAAGATGAAATTTAAGATTT
>ULRM01011374.1_pt1 | contig 27855 bp, 27 predicted proteins | sample 1955551 | NCBI WGS metagenome assembly ULRM01 (sample SAMEA4835686, study PRJEB28245) | human gut metagenome | biome: gut microbiome; material: fecal sample | place: Denmark | collected 2008
TTTTATTTATATGTAACTTGCATTTTTATATTCTTTAGTATAAAATAATAGCAGTTACAATTTTCGTCATTTTATTTTAAAAATTTTATTATTAACTAGGGGGTTTTAAGCAATGTTCAATACTTTTATTGAAAAATTAAATACAATAATCAACGTATCTAATGATATCCTATGGACTTATGTATTAATAGCACCATTAATATTATTAGGTTTATACTTTACTTTTAAAACAAGATTTGTTCAATTTAGATATATAAAAGAAATGTTCAGACTTCTTACTGATGGTGCTACATCAAAAAAAGAAAAAGGATCAGTTTCATCATTCCAGGCCTTTTGTATTAGTACAGCATCAAGAGTTGGTACTGGTAATTTAGCTGGAATCGCAATTGCCATATCTGTTGGTGGACCTGGTGCAATCTTCTGGATGTGGTTAATCGCTCTTATTGGTTCTGCTTCAAGTTTCGTAGAATCTACATTAGCACAGATATATAAGCAACCTGATGGAAATGGTGCCTATATAGGAGGACCTGCATACTACATGGAGAAAGCTCTTAACATGAAATGGATGGGAATAATTTTCTCCATATTAATTACAATATGTTTTGGTCTTGTATTCAATTCAGTACAATCCAACACTATTTCACTTGCACTTAATGAAGCTTTCGGGGTTAACAGGATTCTTGTTGGTGCTATACTTACACTTTTAACTTTATCAATAATATTTGGTGGAATACATAGAATTGCAAAAGTTTCTGAAATAATAGTTCCTATTATGGCTAGTGCTTATATATTAGTAGCTCTTTTTGTTGTAATAACAAACATAAGTGAACTTCCTGCTATGTTTGCTTTAATATTTGAAAATGCTTTCGGTGTTAAGCAAGCTGTTGGTGGAGGAATCGGTGGCGCTCTTCTTATAGGAATAAAAAGAGGATTATTCTCAAATGAAGCTGGAATGGGTAGTGCTCCAAATGCTGCTGCTACAGCTAATGTATCTCATCCAGTTAAACAAGGATTAATTCAAACTTTAGGTGTATTTACTGATACAATAGTAATTTGTAGTTGTACTGCTTTTATAATACTTCTTTCAGATGTTGATTTATCTGGTGGTCTTACTGGTATACAATTAACTCAAAACGCATTAAGTTCTCAAATAGGAAGCTTTGGAAGTATTTTCATTGCTATATGTGTATTACTTTTTGCATTCAGTTCAATTGTAGGTAATTATTATTATGGTGAAGCAAATATCGAATTTTTAACTAAGAAAAAAATATATCTTAATTTATATAGAATCTGTGTTGCTGTAATGGTATTATTTGGTGCAACAGTAAGTATGGATATCGTTTGGAATCTAGCTGATGTATTCATGGCATTAATGGCAATAACAAATCTAATTGCAATTGCACTTCTTGGTAAAATTGCATTTAAAGCTCTTGATGATTATAGAGCACAGAAAAAAGCTGGAATAAAAGATCCTGTATTCAAAGCATCTTCAATTCCTGAATTAAAAAATGTTACTGAATGGAATTAATAAAAGCGTGGCCTTAGGCCACGCTTTTTAATTAACAGTTAAAACTTTACTTTCACCATTCTCTTTTATAACATTATATATTTCACCAGAATCGGCATTGACAAATATTTTAATTAACACTTGTGATTCATCGGAATTTTTAGCTTTTACACTAACTACATAACATACTTCTAACTGATTGTTTTTATTTTTTTCTGTTTTTGTATTTCCTGCATATACTAGCTCTGTTGTTTCTAAAAGTTCATAGGGTATATTATTTTCTATAAAATAATTATTTGCAATTGTCTCAGCTTCTTCTTGGCTTATATTTATTTTAGGTTCCATACATTTTTTCAACATTGTAGTATTAGAATAACCATCAATATAACCACTATCCCTATCAATATTTATTTTTATTTCATCAAAATACAATCGATATCCATTTTCTTTCTTTTTATATACAAAAGAATAATACGGCAAATCATCTTCATTTTTTGTATCTTCATAAATTAAATCGTTTCCACAGATTTCCATAAGATATCTTTCTGCTATTGTCTTAGCTTCACTCTCTGAAAGCTTACTAGAACTCATCTTCATATCTTTTTTAGCAAAACCAACCACATTGTTTTCCTTATCTAAATCTATGCCATAACTCTGAGTTACTATTGTTTTATTAACTAATTCATTTTGGCTATTTATAACTTTAAGCCTTTCATATTTTAAATTTGTTAATTTTTCTGTAGTATCTACTGCATTCATGGAATATAACTTAGACATAAACTGTTTTGATGCATTTATTTCTTTAGATGATTCTCCAAATAATTTATAAAACGCTACTCCAACAACTATAACAAGAAAAATTAGGATAATACTACTGTTGATTATAATCCTTTTACTCTTCATTAACTCCTCCTCTTTAACGTTAGTACATTTATATTAATTTTTTAATTACTATTACTATATGTTAAGCACACTAAATATATTATATCACAATATACTTAGTAAATACTGTTTATTTTTCCCTATGAAATATTGTAATCCTACATATTAAATACAAATTTTCTTTGATAATTTCAAAAAGATATTGATTTTTCTATTCAAAGTATATATAATATCATTGTTTGTTTAGTAATTTTAAACTTATTGTTTAGTAAAAGTGATTATTATAAAAATTGTTAGTGGGTGAATTTTATGCAAATAGGAGAAAAGATTCGTATTCTCCGAATGGAAAAACAACTGACTCAAGAGGAGCTTGCAAATAGATGTGAATTATCTAAGGGATTTATTTCTCAAGTTGAAAATGACTTAACTTCACCATCTATTGCTACATTAATAGATATTCTTGAAATCTTAGGAACTAATCTTCCAGATTTCTTTAGTGATACAAAAGAGGAAAAAGTAACATATACAAAAGATGATATGTTTGAAAAAGATGATGACGATTTAAAGTACTCCTTAATGTGGCTTATACCAAATGCTCAAAAAAATGAAATGGAGCCTATTATGATTACAATCAAACCTGGTGGACAATATATCGAAGAAGAGCCTCATGAAGGTGAAGAATTCGGATATGTTTTAGCTGGAACGATAATTCTTCATTTAGGAAAAAAGAAATATAAAGTCAAAAAAGGGGAAAGCTTTTATTATAAAGCAAAAGTAAATCATTTTATCGAAAATACTGGTAAATCTCCAGCTAAGGTAATATGGGTTAGTACTCCCCCATCATTTTAAACAATAGAAAGAGGTGTTTTTGTGAGCCAAAACATTATAGAATTAAAAAATATCAGCAAAACTTATGGTGATAATACAGTATTAAATAATTTATCTTTAAATATTAAGAAAAATGAATTTTTAACTCTTTTAGGACCAAGTGGATGTGGTAAGACTACTACATTAAAAATAATAGCTGGTTTTGAGAGCGCTGATTCTGGTGAATTAATGTTTAAAAATGAAGATATTTCATCATTACCACCATATAAAAGACAGGTAAATACTGTGTTCCAAAAATATGCTTTATTTCCACATATGAATATTTTTGATAATATAGCATTCGGTTTGAAATTAAAAAAATTACCTAAAGATCAAATCGAAGCTGAAGTAAAAAAAATGCTACATCTCGTTGCCTTAGATGGTTTTGAAAAAAGAAAAGTAGAGTCTTTAAGCGGAGGACAACAACAAAGAGTTGCTATTGCAAGAGCTCTTGTAAATAAACCTGAAATATTACTTCTTGATGAGCCTTTAGGTGCACTTGACTTAAAGCTTAGAAAAGAAATGCAGATAGAATTAAAGAAAATTCAAAAAGAAGTTGGCATCACTTTCGTATTTGTAACACATGATCAAGAAGAAGCTCTTACAATGTCAGATACAATTATAGTAATGAATAAAGGTATAATTCAACAGATGGGAACACCTGAAGATATATATAACGAACCTGCCAATGCTTTTGTGGCTGATTTTATAGGTGAAAGCAACTTACTTAACGGCTTAATGATAAAAGACTTTGAAGTTGAATTCTGTAACAAAAAATTTGAATGTGTTGATAAAGGTTTTGAAATCAATGAACCTGTTGATATTGTTATAAGACCTGAAGACATTAAAATGGTTAATGCAGAAAACAGCATGCTTAAAGGACATGTTACTTCCGTAGTATTTAAAGGTGTCCATTACGAAATGACTGTTGTAAGTGATGATTATGAATTTATACTTCACAACACAAAATCTGCTGAAGTAGGATCTACTATAGGGTTAGATATTTATCCTGAAGACATACATATTATGAAAAAGAGTGATAAAAATGGCTAAGAAAAAAACGTCCTTAGCGGCGTATCCTTATTTTGCTTGGAGTGCGCTATTTATCGTAATTCCATTATTAATAGTTTTATTTTTTAGCTTTACGGTACAAACTGATTCAGGCTATTCTTTTTCATTAGAAAACTATAGCAGACTTATTTCATCGCAATATTTTAATATATTTTTAAGATCAATATGGCTTGCACTTATTTCAACAATATTATGCCTTATTGTTGGTTATCCAGTTGCGTATATAATTTCACAAATGAAAGTAAGTAGACGTAATTTTATGATTATGCTATTCATTCTTCCAATGTGGATGAACTTTCTTCTTAGAACTTACGCATGGATGCCTATTTTAGGTAAAACAGGTATAGTTAATAATATTTTAAGTAAAGTTGGAATTGGTCCCATTTCATTCTTATACAATGATGGTGCTGTGCTTCTTGGTATGGTATATAACTTTCTGCCTTTTATGGTACTTCCGTTATATACTATTTTAATAAAAATGGATCAGGATTTAATAAATGCAGCAGCTGACTTAGGTGCAAATAGATTTAAAATATTTTTAAAAGTAATCCTACCATTAAGCATTCCTGGAATCTTTTCAGGTATAACAATGGTATTTATGCCTGCTGTTTCTACTTTCGTAATTTCAAGGCTTCTTGGTGGCGGTCAATTTATGCTTCTTGGTAACCTTATAGAACAGCAATATACCACAATGGGGGATTGGAATTTTGGTTCCGCTATTTCAATCTTTATGATGATAATCATACTTATATTTATGGCTTTAACGTCTAAATTTGACAGCGGTTCAGATAAAGAAGGAGGTACACAGCTATGGTAAGCAGATTAGAAAACTTTATAAAAAGATTTTATTTGTTTATTATCTTTTTATTCTTGTACACTCCTATCATCACCCTTATGGTTTTTTCTTTCAATAATTCTAAAACCATGGGAAAATGGTCTGGATTCACCCTAAAATGGTATGAACAGCTTTTTAGTAACCAAAGACTAATGTCTGCACTATATTACACTATATTAATTGCTTTATTAGCATCAGTAATTGCAACTATTGTTGGAACTATAAGTGCTATAGCAATTTCGCAAATGAAAGGTAAATTAAAAGCTTTAATTTTAAATATAAACTATCTTCCAGTACTTAATCCAGATATAGTTACAGGAATTGCACTTATGAGTTTATTTATATTCCTAAACTTCAACTTTGGTTTTACAACTATGCTTTTAGCTCATATTACATTTGATATTCCTTATGTAATATTATCAGTTCTTCCAAAGATGCGTCAGCTTCCTGAAAATACTTTAGATGCTGCTGCCGATTTAGGTGCTACTCCACTTTATACATTATGGAAGGTTATTATCCCTCAGATAAAGCCAGGAATCTTTTCAGGATTCCTTATGGCATTCACTATGTCTATAGATGATTTTGTAATTAGTTTCTTTACTACAGGTCCAGGAGTTACTAATCTTTCAATTGAAATTTATTCTATGGCAAGACGTGGTATAAAGCCTGAAATTAATGCACTTTCAACTTTAATGTTCTTAACAGTACTTGCATTACTGTTGATTGTGAATAGAAAACAAAATTCAGATAAAACTAATTAATAATAAATAATAGCCCATTTAAAACTTTAAATGGGCTATAAATAAGTATTTCGAGGTGATAATATTGATAAAATTAAAACGTTTATGTGCATTAGCATTAACATCTTTACTAAGTGTAACTTTATTTACTGGGTGCGGAAATTCTAATGTTGGTGTAAATGGAACAATCTATTTTTATAACTGTGGCGACTATATAGATGAAGACTTAATATACGAATTCCAAAGAGAAACTGGAATAAAAGTAGACTATTCTACCTATGATACAAATGAAATAATGTATCAAAAATTAAAGAGTTCTCCGGGAAGTTATGACTTAGTAATTCCATCAGATTATATGATTGAAAAGATGATTCAAGAAAATATGGTAGAAAAAATTGATTTTAACAATATTCCAAACTACGAGTATATTGGTGATCAATATAAAAACCTTGCTTATGATCCTACAAATGAATATTCAGTTCCATATATGTGGGGAACTATAGGTATTGTGTACAATCCTGACATTGTGACAGAACCAGTTAACAGCTGGGATATACTTTGGGATACAAAATATAACAATAAACAATTAATAATGTTTGATTCTATGAGAGATACTCTTGCTATAGGATTGAAAAAACTTGGTTATTCTATAAACAGTACAAATCCTGATGAAATAGCTGCTGCTACAGATGAGCTAATAAAACAAAAGAAGACTATGGACCCTCTTTACTATGTAGATGAAGTAAAAGATAAAATGATAAACGAGGAAGCTGCTATAGCACCTGTATGGTCTGGAGATGCAACGTACATAATCTCACAAAATCCAAAATTAAAATTTATAGTTCCTGACGAAGGCTCTAATAAATGGTTTGATGCTATGGTTATACCAAAAGGTTCAAAAAATAAAGAAAATGCTGAAAAACTTATAGATTTCTTATGTAAACCTGAAAATGCACTTCAAAATGTAGAATATATTCAATTTTCTACCCCTAATACTGGAGCTTATGAACTACTAGAAGATTCTATAAAGGATGATCCTGGTGCATACCCTTCTAAAGAAGTATTAGATAAATGTGAGGTTTTTGTAGATTTAGGTGACTCATTAAAACTTTATGATGATGCTTGGATGAACATAAAAACTGCAAGCTAATTTTTAAGACACAAAAAAATTCCGTTAATAAACATTTTAACGGAATTTTATTTTTCTTTTTTACTTAATATTAGTTCAGTAATTGATACCTAAATTATATTCTTAATCATCAACCTCTGGAAACCACAAAGCAATTTCTTCTTTTGCACTTTCTGACGTATCTGATGCGTGAACACAATTTTCTGTTTTACTTCTAGCATATCTAAATCTAATTGTTCCTGCAGATGCTTCATCAGGACTTGTTGCTCCATTAATCTGACGAATTCTCTTTACTGCATCTTCCCCTTCAAGGATTATTGCTACCAATGGACTTCTTGTTATAAATGTTATTAGTTCTTCATAAAAGGGTTTCCCTTTATGCTGACAATAATGCTTTTCTGCAATTTCTCTTGTAGTCTGCATAAGTTTCAAGTGTATTACCTTCAAGCCATTATCTTCATAAACACTTATGATATTTCCTATAATATTCCTTTCAACTCCATCTGGTTTGATTAATACCATACTTCTCTCAACCATAATATTGCCCTCCATTTACGCTAATTTCACCTTTTAATATTTTTCCCTATCATATTAATATTATACTTAATTTTCAGAAAATTATAAATACTTATATATTTATATTCTACTATTAATTTATTATGATATAATTCTAGTATAATCAACAATCTATAAGAAACTACATATATTTTTGCCTATATATAATAAACAATGGAGGAACTATTTATGATAAGGTATTCGATTTTAGTAGATGGAAGAGTTCAAGGTGTTGGGTTCAGGTTCTTCACACAACTAACTGCTACAAATCTAAATCTAACTGGCTGGTGTAAAAATTTATATGATGGAAAAGTTCAGATAGAAATTCAAGGTTCAGAAGATACTTTAAACAAATTTGTATCTTTACTTAAAAAGGGAAATAATTTTTCAAGAATTGATGAAATTATTGTTGATAAAATTCCTGTTATAGAAACTGAAAAAAAGTATTCTGTTAAATATTAAATCTCAACTCCCTAGATCTATTGAGTCCACACCTTTAATCATTATTCTATAATTATACTTTTCTACATACTAAAAAAGCAGCTCTAAAAAGAACTGCTTTTCATTAATTCTATGTGTATATATATTAACTTTCTAAGCTAAATTTTTTTCTGTATTAATTTCCTTTTCTTCTTTTAAAGTTGCAAAATACTCTTCTGTTTCCTTTATTACAACCTTTCTAAGTCCTATAAGACCTACAAGGTTAGGGAATGCCATACATCCATTAACTATATCTGCTATTATGAATATTAATTCTAATGGTAGGAATGGACCTATTGCTACAAGCACTATATATATTATTCTATATGGCATAATAGCTTTAACTCCAAATAAATACTGAGTACATCTTTCACCATAATAATTCCATCCAAGAATTGTAGTAAATGCAAAGAATACTAATCCTATATTTACTATATATTTACCTACAGTTCCTATTGAGTTTGCAAATGCTGCAGTTGTAACCTGTGCTCCTGCAAGCGTAGACCCAGCTGTAAATATACCTGTTTCTCCACTTGTTATTACTATTGCAAGACCTGTCATTGTACAAATTATTATTGTGTCAAAGAAAGTACCTGTCATAGATATAAGACCTTGTCTTACTGCTGAATTTGTCTTAGCGGCAGCCGCTGCTATTGGTGCACTTCCAAGACCTGATTCATTTGAAAATACTCCTCTACCTACACCTCTTTGAATAGCCATACCAACAGTAATTCCTAGAACTCCACCACCAACTGCACTTGGATTAAATGCACTTGTTATAATTAATGATAACGCTGGTATTATTGATCTATAATTGCATATTAATACAACTACCGCAGCAAGAATATATGCACCTGCCATAAATGGTACAACAGTTTCTGAAACCTTTGAAATTCTCTTTATTCCACCTAAAGTTACCATTGCAACTAATGCTGTAACTATAACTGCTGTAACTATTAATGGTACATTAAATGTTGCTGCTGCTGCTGCAATTGAATTAACTTGACCAAATGTACCAATTCCAAAGAATGCAACTCCAATTCCAAAGAGTGCAAATAATTTAGCAAGCCATTTCATACCTAATCCATTTTGGATGTAGTACATTGGTCCTCCTGCCATCTGACCATTTTCATCTTTTTCTCTATACTTTATTGCAAGAACTCCTTCTGCATATTTAGTTGCCATACCAAAAAATGCTGCAAGCCACATCCATAGTAATGCACCAGGACCTCCTGCTGTTATTGCTGTTGCTACTCCAACTATATTACCTGTACCAATAGTTGCTGATAATGCTGTACATAAAGCACCAAAACTAGATACATCTCCATGAGCTTGATCATTTGTCTTTTCCTCATCTTTACCAAATACATATTTTAATGCCAATGGTAATTTGAAAATTTGTAATAATTTTAGACGAAGTGTAAGGTAGATACCTGTTCCTACTAAAAGTATTAGTAAAGGTGGCCCCCATATAATATCGTCGATTTTTTGGAATATTTCCTGCACCATAGTGCTTCCTGATAATAAATTTGATAATAACATAAAAAAAATCCCCCTAATATAATGATTTCGGAGGAGATAAGACTTTTTCAGTTGGTAGTTGAAATTAGATAATTGAAAGTTATTTTTTTAGTATCTTAATTTTAGATACTACTAATATATTCAAATTCTTTAATTTTATAATTGAATCTGAAATATATTTTTGAGAAATCACATAATGATTTCTTCTTAAACTGTCAATCGTCAATTCTCAATTGTCAACTGCATATCTGTCTTTTCCCCTGTCCTTTTACCTGAGAGTTTCAATTGTATACTTATTGTATACAACCTTGCTCCTTCGGTGCTTATTAAATAAGTCTCTCCAGAGGCTCGTCCAATGGCGGTCCTAATACCTGAAAGATTTCCCTCTTCGGTGTATCATTTTAATATTAATAATATAAAATGATATCTCTCCCACCATCTTCATCCGAACGTTGTTTATATATTTATTTTATGTATTAGATTATATAAATAATTAATGTTTTTTGCAACAAAATTTAAAATTTTTAGCATATTATCAAATTACTTGTTTTCTATATCGTTTTCAATTACTATCTTTTCTTTTATATTTGTGCTGATTTTTGTTTAACTTTAATTTTTATGTCAAAAAAGCTTCTGTATATGTTAAAATATACAGAAGTTTTTACTCTCATTCTCATCTCTTTAAAAATACCATTAAGTTGAAATTACCCTTACAATTATTAAACTAATCTCTCAATTTCCTGTAATTTACTGTATACATTCAATGTCTTATATTTAAGATTGTATACACTTTTACAATACTCTATAAAATTATATTGATTTAATTCACAATACTTATCTTCAATTTTCTTTTCTAAATAATTTACATATTCAATAAAACTTTTATCGGTTTCCCAAAAGCCATCTATACTGTCGGATAATAAGTATGATACTTCACTTAAGCTATATTCTCTTTGAAATTTCTTATTATTATCTAGCACAGAAATGTCATTGTCATCATCAATTATGATTGATTTATAAAATTTCTCCCCTAAAAATTCAGCATCTTTTAATAATTCATTTATTATATTATATGCTGAACCGGCTAATTCTTCTTTTGTAAAAATTCTGTCCATCACTACTCCCCCATTACCGCAATTCATATTCTGAGTTATTGACCAATTTAATTATATAATATTCAATTTAGAATTTTTGTCGAATTGTATGTTGTTTCCAATCAGTATATATATCCATTACTGACATATGTATGTCTATTTTAGAATACTTTTCAATATTTTAAATTCATTTTTATTATTATATTATAATTCTCTCTAAAAAGCATAGAATTTTAACATATTTTGATTGATTTACATATTTTGCTATAATATTAATTATATATATCAAGATATATTTTAAAGGGGGTGATATTATATACAACATACTTTTAGAAATTCAAATAGATATTATTACATAAATGATTTTTTTATAAACTCATTTTCATCAATGAAATCTATTTTTTGTCCCATTAATTTAAGATCTACCGCTTTTCTCATCTTAGTACTCATTTCATTTCTTTTTAACTCATGCATATCCTTAATATTAGAAACTAATATGGTAGTTTTTTTAGTTACAGAGCTCCCACATGCGCCACCAAGTCTTCTTACAAGTCTTATAGCTTCATCTCGTGTCATAGATGATAATCTACCTGTAAATACAACAGTATCACCCTTAAATACATCATAATTTAGATTTCCTAATGAATTTGAATTATTGCATGAAGATACTTTAGACGATTTTCTAAAAATTCTTCCTTTTGCTGATGATGGTTTATATCCTTCTTCATTAACATTTCCAATAGTTACTCCAACACACCTACATATTTCATCTATATCCTCATTCCCAAGCTCTTTTGAAATATTAATAAGGATATTACTACATGCAAGTGCATCAGCTAAAGCATCATGATGATCAAATTCATATCCTAAGAATCTATTTACAGTATTTAATTTAGAATTTTCTATTTGGGGATAAAAGTTCTTTGAAAGCTTCATTGTACATATATACTTAAAAGATACTGGTTCTATATTATATAATTCCATAGTTCTTCTTAATACAGATATATCAAATGATGCATTGTGTGCAATCACAAATCCATTATCAAAGTATCCTTTAATCCTTTTCCATATTTCATCAAATTCTGGTTCATTTTCTACCATTCCAGGTCGTATACCGTGTATGCCTATATTTATAGGCATAAATCTCATTTCTTTAGGTTTTATTAGATAATGTATCTTTTCAACAACTTCACTATTTTTGACAACTACAATACCTATAGAACAAGGGCTGCTCCTTTTTTCATTTGCAGTTTCAAAATCTATAGCTATATAATCCATAATTTTCTCCCGATCTCTTTTATCCTTGATTTCATCCTTTACTATCAATTCTCACTTGTTGATTTTCAACACTTTAACTCTGTTGAATTCAATATATTCAATCATTACAATTTCATATACATAAATAAAATCAGACTATGCACAATAGTTTACCTAATTATGCACAGTCTGATAATAAAAGCTATTTTTGTTAATATTTTCACATTATTAACAAAATTAATTTTTAAAATATGCTACTAATTCAGCCATTGATTGGTTGAATTCTTCCATAGATGAGTTTTTAAATACTCTTAATTCAGGAATACCAACTGGTTTTTCAAAGTTACATCCTGATATGTATTCATCCCAGTTTTCTAACTTCCATGTATCTCTATCTGAGTTACGTTCAATCATTCTTTGATGACAAACTTCTTTATCTGTTTCAACCCAGATAACAACTAATTCACAGTCGTTTTCTTTAAGCTTATTTCTAAATTTATCCATATATTCAAGATTTCTTATTTCTCTTGTAAATGGAGCATTAATCAATACTGTATCACAGTAATCTAAAGCTTCTAATGCTAAGTCAATTACAACTTCATATTCAGTATTTCTGATGTTTTCTTCAAAGAAATCTGAACTTCTATTGTTTTCTTCTCCTGCAACTTTGAATACTTGATTAGATAACCCTATTAGCGTATCTTTATCTAAGTAAACAATAGGTTTAAGAGCTTTTGATATCTCTTTAGAAATAAATGTTTTTCCACATGCTGGTGGTGATGTTACTAATATTAATCTTCTCATATTTCTGCACACTCTCCGTCCAATATTAATATTGTTTGGTTAAAAATTAAAAATATAGTAGAACCTATTTATTAGCTAATAGATTCTACTTATTTTTTGATTAATAAATTATGTTATATTTACTACTTAAGAAATAGAAATATACCTGAGTCAATATTCATTGTCCCACTTGTTGTATTATATCATTTTTTGTCATAATGTAAATAGTTTTTTATCTATTTAGTAATTTATCTATTATTTTTTGTACCATCTTAACAAATTTATTAGTTTGAAGAGTTTTTATTGTATATCCTTTTATTAAATTTATGTAAAATACATAATATCATGATATAATATATTCCATCATTGAATACAAGGGGTGATTGTTATTACTATTGAACAAATTCAATATTTTCTAGCTGTAAAAAAATACAATGGATTTTCTCCTGCAGCTCATGAGTTATGTATATCACAGTCTTCGTTATCAAAACAGATAAAATCTCTTGAAACTGAACTAGATACTATATTGTTTGATAGAACCTCAAGAATTACAAAACTCACTTGTGCTGGTGAAGATTTTTATGTATATGCATTAAAATTTTTAGATGATTACAATAAAATTATTCAAGGAATGAAAAAGCATTCTATTTCAAAGAAAACAACATTAAACATAGGAACAATAGCAGTTATATCACAATACGGTTTAGCATCTGTCCTAGCTTCTTTCAAAAGTAAATATCCTAACATAGATATAAATATTTTTGAAGAAGAAAATGAAGCTGTTTTAAGCATGCTTAAGAATTCTGAAATCGATCTTGCTATTGTAAGAGATTTTAATTTAGAAAAAAAATTATTCAATATAACACATATAGCTGATGATGAATTAGTTGTTGTAACTTCTAATGATCATCCATTTACAAAGAAAAAATATATTTCTTTTGGAGATTTAAAACACGAAGATCTTATAATTTGTTCTAAATCTGGTGTTTATGATATATGTCTAGATGAATGTTCTAAATTAGGTTTTACTCCAAATGTTATATACAACATAAATAAGATTGAAACCATATTAGGTCTTGTTTCAGAAGGGCTTGGTATAACTTTAATTGTAAATAATGTTTTAAAGCCCTTTAGCAGTCATAATATAGCTGTTCATCCTCTGAAAGACCCCATAAATTCAAATCTGGCACTTGTTTCTAATATCAATACCAGTAGACGTAAAGAAATTAACGCATTCAGAGAATTTTTACTTAAAAATTCCCAAAAATAAAGCTGAGTATATCTCTAAACGCTTCCTGTTATATAAGAAAAATTTAGATGATATACTCAAATTTAAAATTACTCTTTATTATTTATACTCATAATTTCTTCATACAAACCATATGATGCTTGTATATTATATAAATATACAAGGAAAACATCTAAAATATATGGAGAATAGCTTATTTTTAGTAATTCCTTTGCAAATGCCATTCCTGCTATTTCTCCCAGGCAGACTATATTAGAGTCATTTTTTATAGGACCTATCTTCCATAATCTAATTTTTTCAGTTCTTGTAAATATGTCATCATCATTTTCCTCAATGAAATGAAATATTTCATGTGCTAATAATAACTCTTCAATATTTATATCTGAAAACAATCCTGCTAAATTTTTGCTTATTATTATCTCCTCTGCCTTGTTAATACTATCCTTAAATACTGTAACTTTATTAGGTTCAACAAACTGTGCAAATATTATGTGTCCTCCACCATTAGGTCTATCTGGATAATCTACCTCAAGCCCCATTTCCTTAGCTATATCGTATGTATTCATATGACTAAATTTTTCTCTTATTTTCTTAGCATATTTTTTACCACATTCATTTGCTTTATTTATTAATATTAATCTATCATCTTCACTAAATTTTCCTTTTAGTGGTTCACGTCTGAAAGCATAATATCCCCACTTTTCATCATCAATCATGACTAAATTTTTTAGCATTTCTTCTATCTCTGGAATATCTGTATCAGTTGTTCTAGCATCTATACTCTTACTTCTCATTGCATTTACAAATTTATTTGCAAAATTTTCGTTAGATTTCATTTTTTGCTCCTATAATTAAAATTTCTTCTTTTGGGTCTGCCATTTGTACACTTACATCCATAATCATAAGCATTTGTTCAAAATCACTTCCTGATGCAAAATCCATAACTCTTGGTCCTATACACAGATAAAAATCTGGTCTTAAAACACTATCTGATTTATACACTGTAAGTTCTTCCCAAAGACTCTTTACTGAATCTTTATAACTCTCTACTTTTACTTTACATGCAGATCCTGAATTTCTCTGAACTTTTATAAACCCTTTTTTATCAACAATCCTTATTTGATTCTTATTTTTATATTCTCCACCAAAAACATAAAAATACTTATTCTTTTCTATAAGACAAACTTCTTCTTTAGAAATACCCATATCTTCACTGGCTAGTTCTTTTGCTTCAAATTCACTGCATTCTTTTAATAGATCAGTAGATTTAACTTCTGTAGAGCCTGTTGCTATTGCAATAAGCCTAGATGTATTAGAATCAATTTCAATATGTACATCAATTGTATCTGGTGAAGCTCCACTCTCTATTGCCTTATTTATTACTTCAGCCCTTATATTTCTTATATCTTGTGGTGTAGGATTTGGAACTACTCTTTCTACAACGTCCCTAACCATAGCAAGTGCTACACCAATAGAAGAAATTACTTCTGCATTGTCAGGTATGCTATATTTTATGTTCATTTTAGAAGCACAATACTTAATAAGAGATGAAGCACCTCCTCCAACACCTATAAGTGAAATCTGGCTATTATCAAGCTTATATTTATCTATTAAATCCAATATAACTGGCTGTATCTTCTCAAAAGATTTTCTAAGTATCAGTTCGGCCACTTCTTCAACTGTTTTTCCAAGATAGTCTGCTAATGGTTTCATTGCCTTCCTTGCTGATTCTACATTTCCGTATGAAAAATCCTCTGAAGTAATCAAACCAAGTACATTAGCTGCACAACTATTTGTAATTGTAATTCTCTTTCCGCTCTTTAATCTTATTGCAACATAATCCTCAGGATCACCATCTTTAGGTGCAAAGAATTCTAACGTGGGTTCAATTATTTCTTCTTCAGGGGTAAATACTGCATAATCCATTCCTGCAATATGAGCACTTCTTGGACCTACATCTATTATTTTTTCTGAATCTGCACGTATCATGCTTCCTCCAGCAACACCTAAAACCTGAACATCTAAAGAACTTACATAGGTTTTATGTCCATCCACTATAGAATAATCTATTGCTGGTCTTCCATTCTTAATTACACCTATATTAGTTGATGTACCTCCAACTTCAAAATAAATCCCGTTAGATACTCTTAAATACATTAGTGATCCCATGACACTTGCAGCTGGACCTGAAAGCATAGTAAGTATAGGTCTTTTTTTCATTTCACTAATATCCATTGCACCACCATCACCACGCATTATCATAAGAGGTACATCAACTCCTGTACTACGGACTGATTTTTCAGTACTATTTGATGTATCAAGCATTTTAGGAAGTATACTGGCATTTATTGCTGCTGTCTTTGTTCTTCTTGTAAGTCCATATAACTTTGTAATATCTGATGCAATAGTTATAGGCATACCCATTTCTTCTGCAACCTTTGCAACTCTAACTTCTTCTGTCATATCATCAACACCAAAAGCCATTGATACCACAAGAACTTCTACTCCTAAACCTTTAAGTTCATTTATTTTATCAATTATATTTTCTTTTGTTAAATTTTTCTTTTTAATTATTGTATTTGATATCTTTATTATTCTTCCGGTCCCCAAATTTATATCTTTAAGTGCAACCTGTTTTTTTGCTAAATATCCTTCAATGCCTCTTCCTACAATTCCTATTACTCCAACATGAGCCACATCACCTTCAAGTAATGCATTGGTAGCCTGAGTAGTGCTATGTGCTACAAACACCACATCTTTCGCATCTATATTATTTTCTTCTAAACAATTTTTAAAAGCCTTTACCACTCCCGCTGCAACTCCAAATTTATCATCATGTGTTGTTTTAACTGATGATTTTCCTATAATCTTATGTGTATCATTATCAATTGCTACAGCTTTTGTGTGAGTGCCTCCAACATCTATTCCAACCCTGACATTATTATTTTTTTTCATATAATAAATACCTCTTCTTATCATATAATGCTAAATGTATACTCCCCAATAATGAACCTATTATACTTTTATAAAAACTTATGACATTATTAACAACTATTATTGATTTGTAGTTATATTGATTTTATCATAATTAAAGCCAAAAGTTTTATTTTATGACCTGAAAACAAAGAAATCCGCCCTACAAATATGTAAAGCGGAACTTTATTAAAACTACATACCAAACATTATGTAAGTAATCAAGCTTAATATAGCGCAGATTAACCAACCTGCTGGTATACTTAATTTTAAGAAATCTTTTGTATCAACCTTAGTATATCCAAGTCCCCAAACAATCCAAGATTGTGTAATACAACTTGAGATGTTCATTGTTACTGTTGGAGCATACATTAATGGGAATAATAATGGAGTTCCGAATCCAACACTCTTTAATATACCAAGTGTGGCAGCTCCGCATCCTGCTAATGTAAATGGTCCTCTAAACATACCTAATGGTGCAAGTATTGCAAACGCAACACAAATTACTAATGTATTGTTTGGAATCAATCCACCTAATACAGCATTAAAGTAAGGTACACATAATTCTGCCGCTTTATTAAACATAGGAATCATTAACATAAATCCAACTAATGGAGCAGTATCTATAGCGCCATCATAGAACGTCTTATTAAATACTTCTGAAGCTGCCTTATATGATGTTAATTTTCCACAAACAGCTAAAGCAAAGAAACTTGCTACTAAGAATCCAACTATAACTGGTACATTAAATCCAATAGCTAATACAACTGGTATAAATGGTGTAAGTAAAGCTATTACTGGAGCTGCCTTTACTTCTTCAGTCTGAGGAGCTTGTGCCGCCCATGCATGAACTCTTTTTTGCTTTTTCATTAATATTGCTGGTATTAATATTGCAACTATCAATTGAACAGCTAAAGCAACAAATCCCCATTTTAAGTATCCACCATTATAGAAATAAGTCTGTTCTCCATTTGCACCTAAATAGAATGCTTGATATTGATTAAATATAACAGGGTTTATGTATAAACCAGCACCTATTGATAATAAAAATGATACTGTAGCTAATAATTTAGGTATCCCTAAAGATAATAATATTGGAAGTACAATTACTCCAATAGCAACAACTGCACCAGCACCAAACATACTTGAGAATACTGCTGTAGTAACAACTGCTAAAAGTGTAGATGTAACTATTGGCTTATCTCCTCCAAGTTCAACTGTCTTACGAATTATTGTAGCAGCAATTCCTGTTTCTAACATGATTCTCCCGAACCAAGCACCAAATATGAAGTTTATAAGTACTCCACCCCATCCTTCAGGACCACCTTGGAATACCTTCTTAAGAGCATCTACAATACTCATATTAACAATGTCACTATTTTGTGCTATAAAGTCTGGATTTGTAACTAAAGCATTACCTATAAGGGGTAATACAGTCCATATAATAGCCATAATTAGTATACCAGTCATAAGATTTCCACCTTTAACTGCATAAGCAACTAATCCAGCGAATGATACTAATAATAAAATTCCGATAATAAATTCAACACTCATTCTAGTTCTCCTTAATAAAATTATTCAATACTTCGTTAATTAATTAATTAACAATCTTATATAAAATTTTAATAATAACATGCTGATACTAAATTTAATAAATATAAATGAGTAATATGCTTGAGCATCAGCAATGTTATATGACTAAATATTAATTATATCTTTTTCTATATTCTTCTAAAATCTCATCCATTACCTTAATAACGTGAGCTGCACTTTCTAAGTCTGCTGGAGACTTTTCTTTTCCTATTAATTCATTAACTATTGTTTGAATATAAGGTTGAGCAACATGTTCTGGTTCTTGATAGTCTATAACTTCTTCAATACCATCAACTATAACCTTTATAGGACCATAGAATAAACCAGTAGTACTTATTCTACCCTTATCTCCTACTATTAACATTTCTTCTTCATCGTGGTCAGCAACGTAACACCATATTCCATTACCCATTACTCCACTTTCAGTTTTGAAAATAGCATTTACTGTATCTTCTACATCATAGTATCCACCATAGTTTTCAGCCATACCACTTACATTTTCAATCTTACCAAATAAATATTCAACGATATCTAATACGTGAGCAACCATATCAACGAACTTTCCGCCGCCAGCTGCTTCTGGTTTTAATCTCCAAGGTAAGTTTTCTCTATCTAAATCGATATCTTCAACCTTCATAAACTGTCTTAAGTGAACAAAGTTTATTTTTCCTAGCTTTCCACTTTCAATTATTTCTTTAATCTTCATGTACTTAGCCATACCTCTTCTATAGAACGCTACATATATAGGTAAGTTAACTTCTTGTGACTTCTTAATCATTTCTTCACATTCTTCATATGTAAGAGCCATTGGCTTTTCTGTATAAGGAATCTTTCCAGCTTCTAAACACTTCATTGAGTAATCTTTGTGAAACTTCGGTGGTGTTGGAAGATATACTGCATTAATTTCTGGATCAGCAAGCATTTCTTCTACAGTCTTATAAACAACTGGAACTCCATGTCTTTTAGCATAATCACAAGCTCTATCATAATCTAAATCAAAAACTGCCTTTAATTCTGAGTTTTCAGATTTATATAAACCTGGACCACTTTTCTTTTCAGTTACAACACCGCATCCAACCATGCCCCATACGACTTTATCAAACTTTTTCATTTTATATTCTCCTTTAAATAATCATTTTCATTAAAATCATAAAAATAATATTATAATGTCGATACTTTAACCTTAATAACTATTTTTCTAATTACCATAGATTCGTCTTTCATTATTGCAGGAATATGAACATCATGTGGATAGAATACAGCATATGAGCCTTCTTCCATTTCTAGATGAGTTTCTCTTGCATTTTCATTATTCTTATAGAAAATAAGATCCCTTGTTTCTAAAAGATTTTCATCAACTTCATTGTCTCCCATATCTGGGTAACATCCTATTAATTCTTTTCCCTTTGCAAGGAATTGAACATCAATATAAGTTTCATGAACTTCTGGACGTAAATTACATCTTTCAGTTGTTTCTACATCTAAAATCTGTAATATCATATTATCTCCATCCAATTCATATATTCCTGGAACTGCATTCACTAAATCATTTTCTTTTAGATACTGAATAGCTTTTTGAATAGCTTTTGGATAACTTGATATATTTTCATTTGATTTTATATTACCAAAGATCATCTTAATCCCTCCCCTTAATATCTATTTTTTTAATTCAAAAATTTAATTTGTTATTTTTTCTACAAATTTCAGCAAATCAATTCAAATTCAAACTTACTACATATGATATATTACAAAGTTTTTAAATCTTGTTCAATTCATTTTAAGAATCAAACTATTCCATAATGGAATAGTTATTGTATTTTGGTTATATTACCTATACTTATTTGCTTATAAATAATCTCTTTTATATTTTTTATAACAGTGATTACTTAACATAAAAAATGCTTATATATAAAAATTCTCAAACTTTTATATATAAGCATTTCCTTAATCTATAAACTATAAATATATTTAATAATACTTATTAAATAAAAAAATAATAGCTGCTTACGATTTTTTCTTCATAATACAGCTATTATTTCACTACTTTATTTGGTAATTTACTAATTTTAATACACCTCTTTGTTTAATCTATAAATTTTACATTGGAATCACCTCTTACTATATAAAATCATAATTGATATAACAAATCTAATCATCCTCCTTTACTTTTACTCTATTAATTAATATATTATTGTTCTTAACTTTTTCAATTCCTCCTTACATTGATTATTAATTATATTAAAACTAAATATTGCATTGGTATCATCTTCTTTTCTTTTACTACTTTCCTTGATTATTAATATGTTAAATAAACTTTTAATCCACTCCTCACATTTATTAATCTTTTAATTAAAATACATTTTGCATCGGAATCATCTTCTTTTCTTTATAATATAAATTATTTACTAACATATTTAATCAGCTTTCCAATCCACTCCTTACCTTTATTGATCCTTTAATTAAAATACATTTTGCATTGGTATCATCTTCTTTTCATAATCTTTTACTTAAGTTCCTAAATGAATTCTATCTCACTCCTTACATTTTTTAAATCTTAGCTGATACTAAACTTTGCATTGGTATCATCCCCTTAAGTATTTTAATAAAATAAGAAATTTCTTTTTTATTATGTTGTTTTCTTATCTTGTTTAAATTATATTACCATTTCATAGCAAATTACAGACTGTTATTGAAATTTTATTTATGTTATAATAAAATAGTTGGGGTCTATTTCAAATCAATTTATATTATTTTAAAAAGAGATCGTATCAAAATTAATTTGCTACAACCTCTTTTCAATATAAAAATAATTATTTTATTTCCATTTTAGCAACAACGCTGAATTAATTATAACAAATACAGAACCAGCATTATGAACTAATGCCCCAAAAACTGGATTTAAAATACCACTAATAGCAAGTATAATCGCAATAAAATTTAATACCATGGAAAATATAAGATTATATTTTATTGTTACCATCATTCTTTTTGATAATGCTAGAAGATGTGGAAGTTCTTTAATATCATCATCTACTAAAACTATATCGGCTGCATCTACTGCAATATCACTACCTACTCCCCCCATTGCAATTCCAACATCTGCTTTTTTCAAAGCTGGAGCATCATTGATTCCATCTCCAATCATACATACTTTAAATTCATTCTCTTGATATTTATTAATCCAATTTAATTTATCTTCTGGAAGACAATTTGCATATAACTCTTTAATATTAAGCATATTAGAAATAGATCCAGCAGCACTTTCATTATCACCAGTCAATAAGACAGGATGTACCTGAATGTTAAATAATTTATTAATCATACCTTCGCTCTCTTTTCGAATAGTATCAGATAATGCTAAAAATCCTGAAAGAACTCCATCAACTGCAATATAAATTATAGTACATCCTTCTCTTAAATACTTATCTGCTTGTTCTGTTGCTTCTTTTGGAATTATTACACAGTCTTCTTTCATAAGCAATGCATTACCTGCAAGTATTTTTTTACCATCAATACTAGCTTTAATTCCGCTCCCTGGTATCATATAAAAATCTTCTGCTATTGAATTTAAATTATTAAATTTTTCTTTATAAGATTTTACAACAGCTTTACCTAATGGATGCTCTGAAAGAGACTCTGCACAAGCTGCATAATAATACAAATCATTCTCATTTATATTAGAATAATTTGACTTTACACCTAATACTCGTGGAGTACCATAAGTCAATGTACCTGTTTTATCAAAAGCAATTTTTGAAACAGAAGCCAATCGCTCTAATGCATCACCTTCTCGCACAAGAAACCCATGCTTTGTAGCATTACCAATAGCCGCCATAATAGCAGTAGGTGTTGCCAGTACCAATGCACAAGGACAGAACACTACTAAAATTGTAACTGCACGAATAATCTCTCCTGAAATAATCCATGTAAGTAATGCAGATACCAATGCAATTACAACAATCCACGTTGCCCATCTGTCTGCAAGTCCTACTATTTTTGCTTTTCCAGCATCGGCTGACTGGACAAGTCTAATCATTCGCTGAATAGAACTATCTTCTTCAGCTTTTGTTACCCGCATTTCAAATACACCAAATTGGTTTACAGTACCACTAGAAACATCATCTCCTAATGTCTTGTCCACTGGAAGTGATTCTCCTGTCATTACCGCTTGATTTACAGATGTCTGCCCAGAAATTATTACACCATCTAGTGGAATAGTTTCTCCTGGTAAAACCCTAAGAACATCATTTACCTTTACTTTTTCAACTTGAATAACCTCTTCACTTTTATTATATATAACTCGTGCAGTCTGTGGTGTAAGATGAACAAGCTTTTCAATACCTGCTCGTGCCTTTGCTACAGTCAAATCCTCTAGCAAAGCTCCAAGCTGCATAATAAAAGCAACTTCACCTGCTGCAAAATGTTCTCCAATACATATAGCTGCAATTAAAGCAATTGATACAAGTACATCTGCTTTAATATCAAATTCTGTAATAAGTCCAATAATCCCTTCTAGTATTATAGGTATTCCACAAAGAATTATTGCTACCCATGCTATATCAAATTGTAATTGAATTAAGTCAAAAACACTTATAAGTAGTGCTATACCTGAAATTATAAGCAGAATAATTTCTTTCTTTATTCCACCAAATTCTAATAAATATTCTATCTTTTCTATTATAGTTTTCATATAAATCTAAAAAACCTCCTAATTTTATATACCCATAGGGGTATGTGTAGATTATACCCACATGGGTATATATTTTCAAGAGGAAAATAAAAAAAGCAGTCATTCCTGACTACTTTTATAACTTTATATTTAACTCATATTTGCAAAACGTTCAACAGCTTTAGTGAAACTATCAATTGTTTTATCAGCATCACCATGTTCTATTCCATCACGTACGCAATGTTTAATATGTCCCTCTAAGACAACTTGCCCTGCCTTATGAAGAGCTGATTTAGCTGCATTAATTTGTGACAAAACATCTTCACACGGAACATCATCATCTATCATTCTATCAATTGCTTGTACCTGACCAATTATTTTCTTTAATCTTCTATGAAGATTTTCAGAATCCATACATTGTCTCATGTTTACGCCTCCAATACCATAAGAAGTATATGTACATTATAGTTAATCTTATAAATTTGTCAATGTTGTTTATATATTGCTCTTACATTTGCTCAAGTAATTTTCATATATACAAAAAAATAGTATTAATCTTCTACTAATATCTTTTCATAATACTAATTAATTTATATTTTCATTCTTAAAAACTAATCTACCAACATAATATTTTTATTTTATTTCAATATTTTTTTATCGTTTTTCAATAAATTTTTATTGTATTATGCATAAGCATGTGATAATATAATGCTGTAAAATAAATTTAAACGCGAGGTAACAACATGAAAAAATATTTATTAAACTTAATTCCATTTATTCTTACAGCACTATGCTTTGTTGCTTATAACTTAATAGGCTCTGAAGTCCTTCCTGACGGCACACTATCAGAACCATTTTTCCTAATTCCAATATCATGGTTCTTTTTCTTAATAGGAGTGGCTTGGTTAATAATAAATATAATTTTGTCATTTATACACAAAATAAAGAAGAAAATTTAATAATCTAAATATTTCATATTAATTGAGAAAGAAGAGAAAAGATTCATGAATAAAAATTTTAGTTCAAATTTATTAAATAAAATTATTACAACTGGAATAATTTTAACTTTTTTAGCACTCCTATCTACTCCATTAATATTAACAGCAATATTTAAGAGTAGATTAGGAATTATTAATTCCAATATCCCAATTAGTATATCTATAGGACTATATATCTGTGCTATTCCTTATATTATTGCATTGTTCATTTTAAAGAAAATCTCTAAGCAAATAGCAATTAAAGATCCATTTAATATAAAAATACCTATACTTTTAGAACAAATATCATTTTGTGCTTTTAGTGAAATTATTTTATTCAACATCGTATGTATTGTTCTATATTATGTTTTTAATATATACTTATATGGAATAACTATTATGTCATCTATTGTGGTTTCCTTTGTTTCGTTAGCTATTGGAGTACTAAGTATTGTATTAAGTCAACTAATTAAAATAGCTATTGAAATAAAAGATGAAAATGATAAAACTATTTAAAAGGAGCTTAGTATGTCTATTATAGTAAACTTAGATGTAATGATGGCCAAAAGAAAAATGAGTTCTACAGAACTTGCACAAAAACTAGGAATTACAATGGCCAATCTCTCAATACTAAAAAATAACAAAGCGAAAGCAATTAGATTTACAACTTTAAATGAAATATGTAAGATATTAAATTGCCAACCTGGTGATATTTTGGAATATAAAGAAGATTAAAAATAGCTTTTTATCTTTTCAGACTCACATTTTATGTATCCTCATAATTTTTAAAATATTAACACCATATAATAAAATATACTCATATTACTCAATAGTTTTTTCTTCGAGTAATATGAACATATTTTATTACTTCTTATTTATAAAATACATTGTTTTTAATTTTGATAACTTATCATTAATAAAAAAAGGACTTTTTTGTAGTAATACTAGATTTATTAACAATAAGAGAAAAACCATAGCAAGTTGTATTGATATAAAACCTACGTACTCTGTAGGTTTAGCTATAAATGGAAATAAGTTAAATATTGATTGTCTTGTACTATTAACATTCCAATATAACCAATATATAAGAGAACATACATACGCAATATATTGATTTGATAAAACATTTCCTATTGTCATTGATAATGTACCCAAAAACAAAATACTTACTAATGAAATTATTAAAAACTCTAATATTGTAATTGGCTCATTTAAATATGACTGTCCATTAAAATGTCCTTGAATAAAAAAAACACTATTTGCTATAAAACTTAATACTATAATTAAAATCGTTATAATCAAATATCTACCCAAAAAAACTTTTTTCAATTTACTATTAGAAATATATAGTATTTCTCTAATATTACTATTCTTATCTATAAGCATAATATCGGTAAAAAGTGTAACACCTATAAATGGCATATATATATCACAAATATTTGTAAAATCATAATATGTTGGTGCATACATAAATATAGGTATAAAAATAATAAATATAAAACAGCAAATCCATTTAAGTGGCGAGTATAACAGTTTTATATTATAGCCTAAAAGAGATTTCATAATGTTATAGCCCTCCTCGGATTTTTTCTTGAATTTTTATATAATATACACGAACAGATAATAAAAATTACAGATAATATTAGATAAAAAATTCTATTAAAAATAATAAAATTAGTATCGGGATTTTCAGATATTAAACGAATTATACATTTATATATTTCATTCGATGTATTATGACCTAAAAATACCCCTTGGGTTGCATTAAAAATAATATAAAGAATATATACTGGAAATACAGCAATAGTTTTTCTTAATAATAAAACTAAAAATACTATAAATGAACTTAAAAATATTACAAGTGGTACAACAAAAATTATATAATAGCCTAAAAATCCATTATAATTTCCTTGCCAACCACTTATTTTAAATTTATGAGCCAGATAAAAATTCATACTTCCACCTAAAACATATAGCATAGTTAGTAATGAAATAAGACATCCTATATATTTGCTTAATAGATACTTAACAGATGATATTGGCTGTACATATACAATCTCACTTATATTACAATTTATATCTTTTGTAATTAATCCCAAAAATAATGGAAGAATAAGAAATGCTGAAATTAATTGAATATATGTTACATATTTTTCAGAAAAAATAGTATTATATCCTTCATTAACTAATATTGTCTTTATATTATTATTAACCTCATCAACAGTTCCTACTTTTTCTCCAAATTGGTTCTTACAAGCATCTAACCATGGAATTAAAGCTGAATTTTCTTTTGATAAAGTCTCATATGCTTCATCAAAACTCAAATTTTCTTTTTCCATTTGTAAAATTAGATTTCTAAAAATATTTGCATCATTTTCTTCCATTTGATTCTTTTCTATAATTTGAGTTAAATAATTGATACTATTATTTTTAAGTTCTTGAGGTGATGATTTTATATATAAACAATCTCTCACATCTCCACCACGTTCTTTAAGGTATATAATATCTTTATCATTCTTAACAGGATAATGAAAAATTTCTCCCATTTGCATTAATGAAAAAATCACAAATATTAATGTTATAATAATAAAATTCAAACTTGTTATTTGTTTATTCATCTCAAATACTATCAATCGTAAACTTTGCATATTATATACTCTCCCTTGTAGTAATATAAACATATGCTTCTTCAAGATATGCTTTTGCAGGAATACTATTTTTTATTGGACATTTTTCACTTATAACCTTTGCTATAATACAATCTTCTTCACGCTTATACGATAAAACATTATGGTTGATTTGAAAATTATTAAAAGCTTCAAGATTTTCAAAAGAGCACTCCCACAACTTACCTTTTGCTAAATCAAGTAAAGTTTTTAAATCTCCATTAAAAACTAGATTTCCTTCATTTAAAATCGCAAGATTATTACAGGTACTTTCAATATCTTCAACAATATGAGTAGAAAATAAAACTGTGTTATTTTGACTATACTCATTTAATAAATTTCTTATTTTTATTCTTTCTTGTGGATCTACACCAGCTGTCGGCTCGTCAACTATTAAAATTTTAGGTTCATTTAACATTGCCTGTGCTAACCCTACACGCCTTTTCATTCCCCCAGATAACTGCTTATATTTCTTGTCTCTATAATCATACATTCCTACATTATTAAGTATTTTTTTTATTTTATCTCTCTTAACAGAATTATCTATATTGTTTAATATAGATAAATAATTCATTATCTCTAATACTGTAAAATCTCTATAGAATCCAAATTCCTGCGGAAGGTAGCCTATATTTTTTTTAATTTTCTCGTAATTTTTTTTATTATATTCTAAACCTAAAATATTAATATTTCCTTTTGTAGGCTCCATTAATGTTGTTATTATTCTCATCAATGTAGTTTTTCCAGATCCATTTTTACCTAATAATCCAAAAATCCCCTTGCCAATATTTAGATTTATATTATTTAAAGCAATAGTTCTTTCATTAAATCTCTTTTCCAGTCCTTTAATATCGATACTCATAGCAACTCTCCTAAAAACCATCTAGTTTTTAATTTACCTTATAACAAATTAAAGAAATTAGATATAATAAGCCTACTTAAATATTTTATCTACTTTTTCATTTATAGCTTATGTATTTATTAATCTATTTCTTATATATAATTTT
>ULRM01003825.1_pt1 | contig 26780 bp, 20 predicted proteins | sample 1955551 | NCBI WGS metagenome assembly ULRM01 (sample SAMEA4835686, study PRJEB28245) | human gut metagenome | biome: gut microbiome; material: fecal sample | place: Denmark | collected 2008
CAGAGCAGCGTCTTTCACCGCTTCGCTTGCAGCGCGTTTAGTACCAACGAAAAGGATTTTACCTTTACGAGCAGCGATCTTGTTCAGTTCAGCCAGAGCTTCGTTGAACATCGGTACGGTTTTCTCAAGGTTGATGATGTGAACTTTGTTACGCGCACCGAAGATGAACGGCTTCATTTTCGGGTTCCAGTAACGGGTCTGGTGACCGAAGTGAACCCCAGCCTTGAGCATGTCGCGCATGGAAACAGTTGCCATGATTAAAACCTCTATATAAAAGTTGGGGTTATGCCTCCACGTATCCCATATTACCGACCCCAAAGGGCACCCCGGAATATGTGCCGATACGTGTGTGTTATTACACAAAGTGAGCTATGTCGCTTACGTCCATCCTTGTGTATCTGAGATGGAACGGAAGTCCGGCGCGCTTTATACCACAAAATCCATCCAGACACCAACTCTTGTTGACGTCGCGTGCTGTTAATGATTCTCAGTTTGGCACCAGCCTGCCCGGACTGTTACCATTGACAGGACTTACTCTATTATTGTCGAAAATATCGACACTGCTGGACATACTCCATGGCTATCTCTATTAAGACATCTGAAGACATCGAAAAAATGCGCGTTGCCGGCCGTCTGGCCGCCGAAGTGCTGGAAATGATCGAACCCTACGTCAAACCGGGCGTCAGCACCGGCGAACTGGACCGCATCTGTAACGACTATATCGTTAACGAGCAGAAGGCCATTTCCGCCTGCCTCGGCTATCACGGCTATCCGAAATCCGTCTGCATTTCGGTCAATGAAGTGGTCTGTCACGGTATCCCTGATGACGGCAAGCTGCTGAAAGATGGCGATATCGTCAATATCGACGTGACCGTCATTAAAGATGATTTCCATGGCGATACCTCCAAAATGTTTATCGTCGGCAAACCGACGATTCTCGGCGAGCGCCTGTGCCGCATCACTCAGGAAAGCCTGTACCTGGCGCTGAAGATGGTTAAACCGGGCATCAACCTGCGCACCATCGGCGCGGCGATCCAGAAATTTGTGGAAGCGGAAGGTTTCTCCGTGGTTCGCGAGTACTGTGGCCACGGCATCGGCCGCGGCTTCCATGAAGAGCCTCAGGTACTGCACTACGATTCGCCGGAGACCAACGTCGTACTCAAACCAGGCATGACCTTCACCATCGAGCCGATGGTCAACGCCGGTAAAAAAGAGATCCGCAGCATGAAAGACGGCTGGACGGTGAAAACCAAAGACCGGAGCTTGTCTGCGCAGTACGAGCATACTATTGTGGTGACAGACAACGGCTGCGAAATTCTGACGCTACGCAAGGATGACACCATCCCGGCGATAATCTCGCACGATGAATGATGAAAAGCCGGCGCCCGCCGGCTTTTTTATTAGATAGTTTTTTCTTATGGTGACGCGATGAGCAACTCATTACCTGACACAGCCTCCCCTCTCCTGCCCGTCCCGCCGGAACACCCGGTGAGTTGGCCGCAGGGCGATCTGAACTGTGCCGCAATCAAGGCGCACATCGATACCTTCCAGCACTGGCTGGGCGAGGCGTTTGACTCCGGCATCGTCGCGGAGCAGCTCATCGCGGCGCGCACCGAATTTATCGACCAGTTGCTGCAGCGATTATGGATCGCCTGCGGTTTTGAATCCGTCAGCGACCTGGCGCTGGTCGCCGTCGGCGGCTATGGCCGTGGCGAACTGCACCCGCTCTCAGACGTCGATCTGCTGATCCTCAGTCGTAAAAAACTGCCGGACGACCAGGCGCAAAAAGTCGGCGAACTGCTCACCCTGCTGTGGGACGTCAAGCTGGAGGTGGGCCACAGCGTACGCACCCTCGAAGAGTGCCTGCTGGAAGGTCTCTCGGATCTGACCGTTGCCACCAACTTAATCGAATCGCGCCTGCTGATCGGCGACGTCGCGCTGTTCCTTGAACTGCAAAAACATATTTTTAGCGACGGCTTCTGGCCATCGGAAAAGTTCTTCGCCGCCAAGGTCGAAGAGCAGAACGTCCGTCATCAGCGCTATCATGGCACCAGCTATAACCTCGAGCCGGACGTGAAAAGCAGCCCCGGCGGCTTGCGCGATATCCATACGCTACAGTGGGTGGCTCGCCGCCATTTCGGCGCCACCTCAATGGATGAGATGGTCGGCTTCGGCTTTCTGACCGAAGCCGAGCGCAATGAACTCAATGAGTGTCTGCATCAGCTGTGGCGCATCCGTTTCGCGCTGCATCTCGAACTCACGCGCTATGACAACCGTCTGCTTTTCGACCGCCAGCTCAGCGTGGCCCGCCGGCTAGGCTATGAAGGCGACGGCAACCAGCCGATTGAGCATATGATGAAGGACTTCTTCCGCGTTACCCGCCGGGTGAGCGAGCTGAATCAGATGCTGCTTCAGCTGTTTGAGGAGGCTATCCTCGCCCTGACCGAGGATGAAAAACCACGCCCGATCGATGATGATTTCCAGCTGCGCGGCACCCTTATCGATCTGCGTGACGACACGCTGTTTATTCGCGAACCGCAGGCCATTCTGCGCATGTTTTATATCATGGTGCGCAACAGCACCATCACCGGCATCTACTCAACGACGTTGCGCCATCTGCGCCACGCCCGCCGTCATCTCACCCAGCCGCTGTGCTATATCCCGGAGGCGCGCACGCTCTTTCTTAGTATGCTGCGCCATCAGGGAGCGGTAAGTCGCGGGCTGCTGCCGATGCATCGCCACAGCGTACTGTGGGCCTATATGCCGCAGTGGTCGCATATCGTCGGCCAGATGCAGTTCGACCTGTTTCACGCCTACACCGTCGATGAACACACCGTCCGGGTGATGCTCAAGCTGGAAAGCTTTGCCAAAGAAGAAACCCGCAGCCGCCACCCGCTGTGCGTGGAGCTGTGGCCGCGCTTAACGCACCCGGAGCTGATCTTAATTGCCGCCCTGTTCCACGACATCGCCAAAGGGCGCGGCGGCGACCACTCGATCCTCGGCGCGCAGGATGTGCTGAAGTTTGCCGAGCTGCACGGGCTGAACTCGCGCGAAACGCAGCTGGTCGCCTGGCTGGTGCGTCACCACCTGCTGATGTCGGTCACCGCCCAGCGGCGCGATATTCAGGATCCGGAGGTGATTAAGCAGTTCGCCGAGGAGGTGCAAACAGAAAATCGTCTGCGCTATCTGGTATGTCTGACCGTCGCCGATATCTGCGCCACCAACGAAACCTTGTGGAACAGCTGGAAGCAGAGCCTGCTGCGTGAACTCTATTTCGCCACCGAGAAGCAGCTGCGTCGCGGCATGCAAAGCACCCCAGACATGCGCGAACGAGTGCGTCACCATCAGCTGCAGGCGCTGGCCCTGCTGCGGATGGACAATATTAATGAAGAGGCGCTGCATCAGATCTGGAACCGCTGCCGCGCCAACTATTTCGTGCGACATACGCCGACGCAGCTCGCCTGGCACGCCCGCAACCTGCTGCGCCACGATCTGAATAAGCCGATGATCCTGCTGAGCTCGCAGGCCACCCGCGGCGGTACGGAGATTTTTATCTGGAGCCCGGATCGCCCTTACCTGTTCGCCGCGGTGTGTGGCGAACTTGACCGTCGCAACCTCAGCGTCCACGACGCGCAGATCTTCACCACCCGCGACGGTATGGCGATGGATACCTTTATCGTCCTTGAGCCCGACGGCAGCCCCCTTTCCGCCGACCGCCACGAGGCGATCCGCCAGGGGCTGGAGCAGACCATCACTCAGCGCAGCTGGCAGCCTCCGGCCCCGCGTCGTCAGGCGGCAAAGCTACGCCATTTTTCCGTGGACACCGAGGTGAATTTCCTGCCGACCCATACCGACCGAAAATCGTTTCTGGAGCTGATAGCGCTCGACCAGCCCGGGCTGCTCGCCCGCGTCGGGCAGGTGTTCGCCGACCTCGGGATATCGCTTCACGGGGCGCGAATTACGACAATTGGTGAGCGAGTAGAAGATTTATTTATAATCGCCACCGCCGACCGGCGTGCCCTTAATAATGAGCTGCAACAAGAAGTGCAACAACGGTTGACAGCGGCCCTCAATCCAAACGATAAAGGGTGACGTATTTTTTTTAGTAAATGGAAAGAAACAATGCAGCAGTTACAGAACGTTATTGAGTCCGCTTTCGAGCGTCGCGCCGACATTACGCCGGCTAATGTGGATACCGTGACCCGCGAAGCGGTTAACCAGGTTATCGCCCTTCTTGATTCCGGCGCGCTGCGCGTCGCTGAGAAGATCGACGGTCAGTGGGTGACGCATCAGTGGCTGAAGAAGGCGGTACTGCTCTCTTTCCGTATTAACGATAACCAGGTTATCGATGGTGCGGAAAGCCGCTACTTCGATAAAGTGCCGATGAAATTCGCTGACTACGACGAAGCGCGTTTCCAGAAAGAAGGTTTCCGCGTGGTGCCGCCGGCCGCCGTGCGCCAGGGCGCGTTCATCGCCCGCAACACTGTGCTGATGCCGTCCTACGTTAACATCGGCGCCTACGTTGACGAAGGCACCATGGTTGATACCTGGGCCACCGTCGGCTCCTGCGCGCAGATCGGTAAAAACGTGCATCTGTCCGGCGGTGTCGGTATCGGTGGCGTACTGGAGCCGCTGCAGGCGAACCCGACCATCATCGAAGATAACTGCTTCATCGGCGCGCGCTCTGAAGTGGTTGAAGGGGTGATTGTCGAAGAAGGCTCCGTCATCTCCATGGGCGTTTACCTCGGTCAGAGCACCAAAATCTACGATCGCGAAACCGGCGAAGTCTTCTACGGCCGCGTACCGGCTGGCTCGGTGGTGGTCTCAGGCAACCTGCCGTCGAAAGATGGTAAATACAGCCTGTACTGCGCGGTGATTGTGAAGAAAGTCGATGCAAAAACCCGCGGCAAGGTCGGCATTAACGAGCTGCTGCGCACCATCGACTAAAGCAAATAAAAAGCGGGAGATATCCCGCTTTTTTTATATTTGATGCTGGCGAAAATGGATTTTTTCGTTAATTATTCAATGGTTATGATGCTATCAAAGGTACCGTTATGTACGATAATCTGAAAAGTCTTGGCATTACCAACCCTGATGAGATCGATCGCTATAGCCTGCGGCAGGAAGCTAACAACGACATTCTGAAAATCTATTTTCAGAAAGACAAAGGCGAATTCTTCGCCAAGAGCGTGAAGTTCAAATATCCGCGTCAGCGCAAAACCGTCGTCGCCGACGGCGTCGGCCAGGGCTACAAAGAGGTCCAGGAGATCAGCCCCAATCTGCGCTACGTTATCGACGAGCTGGATCAGATCTGCCAGCGCGATCGCACTGAAATCGATCTCAAGCGTAAAATCCTCGACGATTTACGCCATCTGGAAAGCGTGGTCACCAATAAGATCAGCGAAATCGAAGCCGATCTGGAAAAGCTCACCCGTAAGTAAGAGCATCCCGGCGGCGCGTTGCCTGGCCGGGCTGGTGGTCTCTATCCACTCCAGACAGCATGCATCGTCCAGGCCGGGTATGGCGCGTCGCTACCCGGCATTTTTTGCCTCCACGTCTTAGCGTTGTTCGTCCAGCTGCAGCGAGATATACAGCAGCAGCCTGTCGTCAAAGCTACCGAGATCCAGGCCGGTCAGCTCCGAGATACGGTTCAACCGGTACTCCAGCGTATTGCGATGAATAAACAGCGCCTTTGACGTCGCCAGCGGCTGCACGTTATGGCGAAACCACGCCTGCAGCGTCCGCCGCAGCAGCCCGTTGTTGTCCATGGCCTTCAAACGCGCCAGCGGACGGGCCAGCTCATTGGCCTGCCAGCCGCCGCGCAGGCTGTCGAGCAGCACCGGCAGCATCAGATCCTGATAGAAATAACTGCGGCTCTCCGGCATCCGCTGCTTGCCAACCATCATTGTCGTCCGTGCGGTACGGTAAGAGCGGGCGATACTTCCTGGGCCGGTGAAGAAGTTGCCCAGCGCCACGCGAAAGCGCAGCTGGCCATTCTCTTTCATCCTGGCGATAAGCTGCTCGACGCGCCGGACGTGATCGTCAGCGTCCCAGCGGCCAAAGCTGTTCAGCGCCGGTTTCAGCACCACCATTTCCGTGAGCGAGACAATGGCCACCAGATTATTGCGATCGGGGGTGGTCAGCGCGTTCTGTAACTGTTGCAGTTCCGCCATCGCGCTGTCCACGCCGAGCTGACCGCTGTCTACCTCAATCATCGCCACCACGCGCGGCTGATTGAGATCGATGCCTAAACGCTGAGCCCATTCGTTCAGCGCCGGGGTATGCTCTTCCGCCTGAATCAGGTTCATCACCAGCTCTTCGCGCAGACGGCTGTCCTGGGCCAGGAGATGCATCAGCCGCGACTGCTCCAGCATCATCTCTGCTGTCATGCACACCAGCTCGCCATATTTTCGCAGCGACTCCGGCTCGCCGGTCAGGCCGATCACCCCGACGATCTCCCCCTCCAGGCGCAGCGGCAGGTTAATCCCCTGGCGAACCCCGTGCAGATGGCGAGCGACCGCGTCGTCGATATCCACCACCCGCCCCTGGGAGAGGACCAGCAGCGCGCCTTCGTGCAATTCACCAATCCTTTCCCGATCGCCGCTGCCGATGATCCGCCCGCGGGCATCCATCACGTTGATATTGGTATCGATGATGCGCATGGTCCGCGCCACAATATCCTGCGCCATTTTGGTATCAAGATGCCAGCCAGCCATGTAGTCCTCCCCTTTGCTGGGCACCAGCATAAAAGAGTCATCGTCGCGCTGCATTGTGCATTTGCACTAAGCCGGGGTGAGATATGTGGAGTTGTGGGGGCGGTCACAGAACGAAAAAAGCCCCTGCCCTCGGCGAGGGAAGGGGCTGGGAAGCGAGCGCTGGCGGTTACTGCAACAGCAGATAGATAGAGGCGTCGCCGCGCTGAATGTTCAGCGCCAGTACGGACGGTTTGGCGTCGAAGATTTTCCGCAGATCGGCGATGTTTTTCACCGGCTGCTGATTCGCCCCGACGATGACGTCGCCTTTCTTGAGGCCAATCTGTGCCGCCGGGGTACCGGCTTTCACATTATTGACCACCACGCCCTTATCCTGACCCTTATTGCTCATTTCCGCCCCTTCAATCCCGTTGAAGATGGTGCTGGAGTCAACCTGGGTCTGGTTGCTCTGCTGCAGTTCGACGGTCACGGTCACCGGTTTGCCGTCGCGCAACAGACCAAGCTCAACTTTGCTGCCGATAGGCATGGTGCCGACCTGGGCACGCAGCGCGGCGAAGCTGCTGATCGCTTTCCCGTTGAGGGAGGTGATGACATCGCCGGCTTTAATGCCCGCTTTCGCGGCCGCCGAACCTGGCATTACCTGGCTGACGAAGGCCCCGCGCTGGGCATCGACTTTCATCGCTTTCGCCAGCTCAGAGTTCAGTTCGGTGCCCATAATGCCGAGCTCACCGCGTTTCACCTGGCCATATTTCACCATCTGCTCGGTCAGGTTTTTCACCATGTTGCTCGGGATAGCAAAACCGATACCGATGTTGCCGCCGTCCGGTGCCAGAATGGCGGGGTTGATACCGATCAGCTCGCCGTTGAGGTTCACCAGCGCGCCGCCGGAGTTCCCGCGGTTAATCGCCGCATCGGTCTGGATAAAGTTTTCGTAGTTTTCCACGTTGAGGCCGCTACGGCCCAGCGCGGAGACAATCCCGGAGGTCACGGTTTCGCCCAGACCGAACGGGTTGCCGATAGCCACGGTGTAATCACCGACGCGCAGCGCATCGGAGTCGGCAAGCTTAATCGCCGTCAGGTTTTTTGGATCCTGAATCTGAATCAGCGCGATATCAGAGCGCGGATCTTTGCCGACGACTTTAGCATCAAACCTACGGCCATCGCTCAGCTGAACCTTAATCGTGGTGGCGTTGTCCACGACGTGGTTGTTGGTCACCACATACCCTTTGGCGGCATCAATGATGACGCCGGAGCCCAGCGCCATAAATTTCTGCTGCTGGCCGCCGTCAGGCTGACCGCCCTGTCCGCCGCCCTGGCAAAACGGCGAACTCTGGAAAGGAGAACCATCCTGGCAGAACGGCGAATTATCGCCAAAGAACTGCTGGAAGTTGCGTGGCATCCGTGGAGTATTAACGGTGGTGCTACCTTCAACGTTAATACTCACCACCGACGGCATCACCTTCTCCAGCATCGGGGCCAGGCTTGGCATCTGCTGTGCATTAGTGGCCGAAGATGCCGTTTCTGCCGCGCTCGCAGAGAGCGGGGACAACGCCAGACCTAAACTCAGAGCCAGTGCACTCATTGCTAACGTGGTTTTTTTCATCAGTTTCAATCTCAATATCAGGTAACGAAAGTTGCTGTGTACGTGACTATCAGAGTCATTTTATAACGCTAAGTTCCGGAATTAAGTTTCTGGAAAAAGTAAAAATTTATTGTCCATCTTTACAAAACTCCAGCCTATTCCACCGCCATGAGTCGCCGATATTCATCCCACGCATACAAATCCGTCATCCCGCTGATATAGTCCTGAATCAGACGGCAGCGATAATAGTATTCCATCAGCGCAAATTCGGGCGCCGTACGCGCCAGTTTATTTACCGCTTCAACATAGGCCAGCCGGTGACGGGTCGAAAGTTTCTGATACAGCCGGGAGGCAATGGGTAAACGTCGTACCCGCTCCTGCGCTACTAATTCGCTGAAATCCTCCAGCGATAATTTCAGCAGCGGCTGATAGATATCCAACAGGCCGCTGATCACCCGGTAGCCCTGCAATTCCAGCTGCTCAACATCCGGATGGCTAAAGACCTGTTTCATCGCCACATTTTTATAGAGCTCCAGTAGCTGACTGCAATCGCTGTCGTCCTCCAGCAACGCATGATTAAAGTCCCCCGTGAAGATTGCCGGCAGGTTGTCAATAAATCGGCGCGCCGCGTAGGGCACCAGCTTATTCAGCGTATTCACCCGCAAATACATAAAAAACTGATCTTCCGCGCTCTGCTTCAGATAATTGGCTCGCGATTTCTCCCAGGCATTTTCTACTACCTGCGAAAATAACGAGCCTTTTTCATGACTGCCCCAGGCGTCGTAAAGATGCTGATAGAGCTGTTCTGCGCTAAAAATACGTTTTTCCACCGCGTCCTCGAGATCCGCGACGCAATATGAGATGTCATCCGCAGCCTCCATAATCCAGGTTAATGGAAACCGATTGTAAGGCGCGAGATCCAGTTCTTTACGCAAACGCGCGACATACTCTTCTTCGGCTAAATAATAGCCAGGTTTCTTCATTAAATAACTGTGGCTGGCCGGCGTCTCCTCAGACCACCACGCCGGACGAGTATATTTCAGGATACATCCCACCTGCGCCCAGGTCAGGTTCATACGCATTAGCGTATGGACCAGACGAATGCCCTGCGCGTTGCCCTCAAAGCTGCAGAGATCCTGGCGCACTTTACGGCGCAGCGCATTAAGCGATGTCTCTCCGTCATGCAGGCGTAAGGCCTGCACTTCGCAGCGATCGTCGGTCAGCGGCTGCCCGAGCGCATCGCCGGGCGCCAGGCGCTGACGGAACCAGTCGTTAATCGCCGCTTCGCCAAAATGGCCAAACGGGGGATTGCCGATATCGTGCATCAGGCAGGCCATCTCCACCACGCTCTCGAATGGCCCGGTCAGCTCTTCCAGGCCATACTCTTCCAGCAGCCTCAGCTCTTTCAGCCGGCTCAGCACCTCTTTGGCGATATAGCGCCCCACCTGCTGCACCTCCAGCGAGTGGGTCAGGCGAGTGCGCACCGCCGCGTTGCGCTCGAGCGGGAAGACCTGAGTTTTTTGCTGCAGGCGGCGGATTGCCGGCGAGTTGACGATCCGTCCCCGATCGCTTTCAAAGATCCGCAGGATGTCGCGCTCCGTCTCCACCCGCGGCGGCGAACGGAAGCGTCGACGCCAGTTTATCTTGTTGCGAAAATCAATCTTTGCCATAGCCTCTCCCGCGCGAGCAATACGCTTCCCCTTAAGCGCATGATAGACTATGCAACTAAACCTGACACATCGCGAGTAAATCTATGAAAATTGGCATTATTGGCGCTATGGAAGAGGAAGTTACCCTTCTGCGCGACAAAATCGAAAACCGCCAGACCATCACCATTGGCGGAAGCGAAATCTATACCGGCCAACTTCACGGCGTTGACGTCGCTCTGCTGAAGTCTGGTATCGGAAAAGTAGCGGCGGCGATGGGCGCGACCCTGCTGCTGGAGCGCTGCCAGCCTGACGTGATCATTAATACCGGTTCTGCCGGCGGCCTGGCGTCGACGCTGAAGGTCGGCGATATCGTCGTCTCCGATGAAGCGCGCTACCACGACGCCGACGTCACCGCCTTCGGCTATGAATACGGCCAGCTCCCTGGCTGCCCGGCGGGTTTTAAGGCGGATGAAAAACTGGTGGCCGCCGCAGAGAGCTGCATTAAAGCGTTAGATCTCAACGCCGTTCGCGGCCTTATCGTTAGCGGGGATGCCTTCATTAACGGCTCTGTCGGTCTGGCGAAGATCCGCCATAATTTCCCGCAGGCGATCGCCGTGGAAATGGAAGCGACCGCCATCGCCCACGTCTGCCATAACTTTAAGGTTCCCTTCGTGGTAGTTCGCGCTATTTCCGACGTGGCCGACCAGCAGTCCCACCTCAGCTTTGAGGAGTTCCTTGCGGTCGCCGCCAGACAGTCCACCCTGATGGTGGAGAATCTGGTACAGAACCTGGCACGTGGCTAAGTCGCTATCCTTCGCGCTTGCCGCGCTGCTGTTACTCGCCCCGGCGTGGCTGCTGGCCGCGCCGCGGGTGATCACCCTCTCCCCCGCCAATACCGAACTGGCCTTTGCCGCCGGGATCACGCCGGTCGGCGTCAGCAGCTATTCCGATTATCCTTCGCAGGCCAAAACGATCGAACAGGTTGCCAGCTGGCAGGGAATGAACCTGGAACGCATCGTGGCGCTCAAGCCAGACGTGGTGCTGGCCTGGCGCGGGGGCAATGCCGAACGCCAGGTTAACCAGCTGCAGTCTCTGGGTATTCACGTCCTGTGGGTACAGACCTCGACCATAGAAGAGATCATCGCTACCCTGCGTGAGCTGGCGCAGTGGAGCCCGCAGCCGGAAAAAGCACAGCAGGCGGCGCAGGCGATGCAGCAGGAATACGATGCGTTGAAAGCGCGCTATGCCAACGCGCCGAAGAAACGCGTCTTCCTCCAGTTCGGCTCCGCACCGCTGTTCACCAGCGGCCCCGGTTCGATTCAGGATCAGGTGCTAAGGCTTTGCGGCGGCGAGAATATCTTCGCCACCAGCCGCGTTCCCTGGCCGCAGGTGAGCCGCGAACAGGTGCTGGCCCGCCAGCCGCAGGCGATCGTGGTGACCGGGGATGCCAGCCGCATTGCCGAAGCGCAGCGCTTTTGGCAACATCAGCTCACCATTTCGTTGATTGCGTTACACAGCGACTGGTTTGAACGCGCCGGCCCACGTATTATCCTCGCCGCCAAACAACTTTGTGCGGCGCTTGACCAGGTAAAATAATCATCCGGCACACCGGATGTTCAGTGGGAATCAACGATGCTTGTCTATTGGCTGGATATTATTGGCACAGCTGTCTTCGCGATCTCCGGCGTACTGCTGGCCGGAAAACTGCGTATGGACCCATTCGGCGTGCTGGTGTTAGGGGTAGTGACGGCGGTAGGCGGCGGGACCATCCGCGACATGGCGCTGGCGAATGGCCCGGTATTCTGGGTCAAAGATCCCACCGATCTGGTGGTGGCGATGGTCACCAGCATGCTGACCATCCTGCTGGTCCGCCAGCCTCGCCGGCTGCCGAAATGGATCCTGCCCGTTCTTGATGCCGTCGGTCTGGCGGTGTTTGTCGGCATTGGCGTCAATAAAGCTTTTCTCGCTGGCAGCGGCCCGCTGGTCGCGGTGTGCATGGGAGTGGTGACCGGCGTCGGCGGCGGGATTATTCGCGACGTGCTGGCGCGGGAAATTCCTATGATTCTGCGTACCGAAATCTACGCCACCGCCTGTATCGTCGGCGGTATTGTCCACGCCACGGCACACGACACCTTTCATCTCCCGCTGGAGAATTCGGCAATGATGGGGATGGTGGTCACCCTGGTAATTCGTCTGGCGGCTATTCGCTGGCATCTGAAGCTGCCGACGTTTGCCCTGGACGATAACGTTCGGTAATAAAAGCAAAACGGTAACCTTAAGGTTACCGTTTTTAGGGTTTGCTCCCTCCCGCTGGGGGAGAACTCGCTTTAAACGCTGAACGAGGAGCCGCAGCCGCAGGTGCTTTTCGCGTTCGGATTGGTCACGATAAAGCGCGAACCTTCCAGCCCTTCGGTATAGTCGACCGAGCCGCCGACCAGATACTGCAGGCTCATCGGGTCAACCACCAGGCCGACGCCCTGTTTCTCAATGGTCATATCCCCTTCGTTCACCTGATCGTCAAAGGTGAAGCCATACTGGAAACCGCTGCAACCGCCGCCGGTGATATACACGCGCAGTTTCAGGTTCGGATTATCTTCATCCGCAATCAGGTGTTTCACTTTATTGGCTGCGGCTTCGGTAAACTCCAGCGGCAACGCTACGTCATCACTCATTTTCTGCTCCCATTGATACTTCCGGCCGGTTAAAGAATAACCGGACCTTTTGAGCCATTATCTAATACCCTGGTAAATCGTTCAAGTATTCTCCCGGGGAGCCTGCTGCGCTTTTGCCGCCTGCTCGGCTTCCTGCTTCGCCAGAGTACGCTGCAGAATGGTCGAATACAAAGGCTTACCTCCGAGGAATTGCGCCAGTAGTGTTGCGCCAAGGCAGGTAATAATCATTGGCAAAATGAGCTGATAGTTATCGGTCATCTCCAGCACCAGCACGATCCCGGTCAGCGGCGCACGCACCGAGGCGGCGAGCAGCGCCCCCATGCCGGCAATCGCGAAGGTGCCGGCATCGAGATGGTAGGCCGGAAACAGCGGAATAGCCGCCATGCCGAACGCCGTGCCCAGCAGCGTGCCGAGCGCCAACATAGGCGCGAAAATGCCCCCTGGCGCGCCGGAAGAGAAGCAGATCAGCGTGGTCACCACGCGGGCAATAAAGATAAACAGCAGCAGTCCGACGGAGAAGTTACCGGCAGCGGCGATAGGGATCAAGTTAAAGCCACCGCCCACCGCGGAGGGCTGCATCAGCCCCAGCAGACCGCAGAGCCCGCCGATTAATCCGCCAATCAACACCCATTTTTTGATGTTGCCGCCGTGGATGCGCTGGAACAGATCCTGAGTGCGCAGCACCAGAAAATTAAACAGCGGGCCAAAGCAGCCAAACAGCATGCCCAGCACCAGATACAGCCATAGGGTATTTACCGGGGCGTTGCTTAGTTTACCCACCTCAATGATCGCCGCTTCGCCGTTGAAAATGCGAAACACAATGCTCGACATGATCACGCCGGTAAACACTGCTTTAATGGAGATCAGGTTGTAGCGGAACTGCGGGCGCATCTCTTCGATGATAAACAGAATACCGGCCAGCGGCGCATTAAAGGCCGCCGAAAGCCCCGACGCCGCACCGGTCGCCAACAGCGTATGCCGCGCTTCCGGACTGCGCATGCGGAAAACGTCCAGCACCATGCGCCCAATGTTGCCGCCAAGCTGTACCATCGGTCCTTCACGACCCAGCACCATCCCGGCGCCAAGGGTCCCCATGCCGCCAACGAATTTCACCGGCAGCACGCGCCACCAGCGCACCGGCCGCAGCTCCTCCAGCGCGCCCTCAATTTCCGGAATCCCGGAGCCGCCGGCCTCCGGCGCAAAGCGACGCACCAGAAAATAGCCGACCATCGCCAGCAGCGCCGACAGGATAAACGCCAGCGGCCAGACCAGATACCAGTGGTCCGCCACCTGCGCCAGCGCGCCGATCCGCTGGTTCTGCACCCAGTTCACGCTCTTTTCAAAGGCGACGCCCACCAGCCCCGCCAGCGTGCCGACCACTGCCGCCATAAACAGCACTGCCAGCGGCGTTTTATCGCGTTGAATCAGACGGCGCACCGCATCGCCGCGACGCACCCGCACAAACTGATGTGCTTCAAAAGAGGGAGTTTCTGCTTTCATGCCGTTATCAATTATTGGTAATACAAATGAAGAGAGCGGCATTTTAGCCGTCCCGGCGCGCTGCGTCGTCAAAAAAATGCCCTTGCGGCACATTGTTTCAATTGGGCAAAACTTTCATAACCATCCTGGAATAACTTAGAATAGCCGATAAAACATTTTTCACGAACCAGGACCCTGGCCATGAGCAAATCTGAAAATCTGTACCACGCTGCGCGCGAACTGATCCCCGGCGGCGTTAACTCGCCGGTGCGCGCTTTCACCGGCGTCGGCGGCACACCGCTGTTTATCGAACGCGCGGATGGCGCTTACCTCTATGACGTGGATGGGAAAGCCTATATCGATTATGTCGGTTCCTGGGGGCCGATGGTGCTGGGCCACAACCACCCGGCTATCCGCAATGCGGTGATCGAGGCGGCATCCCGCGGCCTGAGCTTTGGCGCGCCGACCGAAATGGAAGTGAAAATGGCGGCCCTGGTGACCGAGCTGGTGCCGACCATGGATATGGTGCGGATGGTGAACTCCGGTACCGAAGCCACCATGAGCGCCATTCGCCTGGCGCGCGGCTTCACCGGTCGCGACAAAATCATTAAGTTCGAAGGCTGCTACCACGGCCATGCCGACTGCCTGCTGGTGAAAGCCGGTTCCGGCGCGTTGACCCTCGGCCAGCCGAACTCGCCGGGCGTCCCGGCCGATTTCGCCAAACATACCCTGACCTGCACTTATAACGACCTCGCCTCGGTGCGCGCGGCGTTCGAGCAGTATCCGCAGGAGATCGCCTGCATCATCGTCGAGCCGGTGGCCGGAAATATGAACTGCATTCCGCCGCAGCCGGAATTCCTGCCGGGCCTGCGCGCCCTGTGCGACGAATTTGGCGCCCTGCTGATTATCGACGAAGTGATGACCGGCTTCCGCGTGGCGCTGGCAGGCGCTCAGGCTTACTACGGCGTGGAGCCGGATCTGACCTGTCTGGGGAAAATCATCGGCGGCGGGATGCCGGTAGGCGCCTTCGGCGGCCGCCGTGAGGTGATGGACGCTCTGGCGCCCACCGGTCCGGTCTATCAGGCGGGCACCCTCTCCGGCAACCCGATCGCCATGGCGGCTGGCTTCGCCTGCCTGAACGAAGTGGCGCAGCCGGGGGTCCATGAAACCCTGACTGAACTGACTAACCAGCTGGCGCAAGGCCTGCTGGATGCGGCACGTGACGCCGGGATCCCGCTGGTGGTCAATAACGTCGGCGGCATGTTCGGCATCTTCTTTACCGATGCCGAAGCCGTCACCTGCTATCAGGACGTGGTGAAGTGCGACGTTGAACGCTTCAAGCGCTTCTTCCATCTGATGCTGGAGGAAGGCGTGTACCTGGCGCCGTCAGCGTTTGAGGCCGGCTTTATGTCCGTGGCCCACAGCGAAGAAGATATCGACAACACCATCGACGCCGCGCGTCGGGTATTTGCCAAGCTGTAAGGTGCTTGAATGCCTGGTGGCGCAGGGATTTTCCCGGAGGAGGCGCATTGCGCCTTATCCGGGCTACCAAATCGCACAGCGCTGTAGCCCCGGTAAGCGATAGCGCCACCGGGGATGTTGAAGCCATCCAGGACCGTTAGCGACTCTGCTTTCTCAGCAAATAAATAAAGTAAGGCGCGCCGATAAAGGTCGACAGTAGCCCCGCCGGGATCTGATACGGGAACATCATCATCCGTCCGCACCAGTCGGCGAAGACCAGCAGCAGCCCGCCAGTCAGCCCTGAAATCACCATATGCGGTAGGGTTCGCCGGAAGCCCATCATCCGCGCGATATGCGGCGCCATCAGCCCGACAAAGCTCAGCGGGCCGATGGTCAGCGTCGCCGCCGCCGTCAGGCAGGCCGCCAGCAGCAGCAGAACAATCCGCGATGACGTCAGCGCCATGCCCACCGCTCGCGCCGCCTCCCCGCCCAGCGGCAGGATGGTTAACCAGCGACGACAGAGCGGCGCCAGCGCCAGCAGCGCCAGCATTATCGCGCCGCTACGCACCACCCTCTCCGGCGTCGCGCTATATGTCGACCCCGAGATCCACGTCAGGATCTGCGCCATACGCGGATCGCCGCTGGCCTGCAGCATCATCAGCAGCATAGTGAAGGCGGTGCTCAGCGCCATCCCCGCCAGCAGCATCCGATGCGGCGAGAAGCCGCCGCGCCCGGCGGCGAGCATAATGATCAGCAAGGTGGCCGCCGCGCCAAGGCTGCCGGCCGGCAGCAGCCAGCCAAAGGCGTCGCCAGGCACGAAGAACAGCATCAGCACCACGCCAAAAGCCGCGCCGGAGCTGATGCCCAGCACTTCCGGGCTGGCCATCGGGTTGCCGGTCAGGCGCTGGATAATACAGCCGGCGACCGCCAGCATGACCCCGGCGAACAGCGCCGACAGCACCCGCGGCCAGCGCCAGGGCAGCAGTTGCTCCAGCAGATCGCCGTGGGCCCACAGCCAGCCGTGGGCATCGCGACCAAAGGCCAGCGCCACGCTCACCGCCAGCAGCAGCAACGCGACGCCTGCGAGAACAAACCATTGCACATGATAGCGCTCAGGCTGCACATTATCGCCGCCGTTCATCACCGGGGCGCTGATGCTGCGCAACCGCGGCAGCAGCCACAGCAGCAGCGGCGCGCCAATCAGGGCGGTGACCGAGCCGGTGGAGACTTCCCGCCATACCCGGCTCAGCCAGAGGATCACCTGATCGGAAAGCCACAGGAGCAGCGCGCCGATCAGCGCCGCCAGCAGCAGCCGCGCCAGCAGCCGACGGGCGCCAAGCATTTTCGCCAGCAGCGGCGCGAACAGGCCGATAAAGCCGATAATCCCTACCGCGTTCACCAGCAGCGCGCTGATGACGATCGCCAGCGTCAGGGCGCCGAGGCGCGCCAGGGACAGCGCCAGCCCGAGGTTACGCGCCACCCCGTCATCGAGCCCCATCAGGGTCAGCGGCCGCAGCAGCAGCAAGGTGAGTATTGCCCCGCCAAGCAGCTGCGGCCACAGGCGCTGCGCCACGCTCCAGTCGGTCTGCGTCAGCGTCCCGGTGCTCCACAGGAACATGCTTTGCAGCTGGTCGTGATGGAAAATCACCATCAGCTGGTTAAGCGCGCCACAGTAAAGGCTGACCACCAGCCCCGCCAGGATCAGCGTTACCGGCGACAGGCGCTTGCCCCACGAGACGCCAAACACCAGCGCGCCCACCAGACAGGCCCCGGCCAGCGCGGCGAATTGCGACGCCAGCACGCCGGGAATAGCCCATAACGTGGTGACCGTTATCCCCAGCTGCGCGCCGGTGGCGACGCCAAGGGTGGTCGGTTCCGCCAGCGGATTACGCAGCACCTGCTGGAACAGGACGCCAACCAGTCCCAGCCCGGCGCCCACCAGCAGCGCAACAGCCAGCCTCGGTAACAAACTGTAATGAAACAGCATTTGGGCGATATCATCGACATCCGGCTGCCACAGCGCCTGCCGCCACTGCGCATAGGGCAAGGCGACATTGAGGTTGACGATGCTCAGCGCGAAGGCGACGCCCAGCAGCCCGGCCAGCAGGATAATAGCTAACGGCGAGAGACGCGTATTCATGCCGGTCTCCCCTGGGCATCAGCCAGCACGCGGGCAAAATGCATCGCTGACAGCGTCGCGCCGTAGAACCAAACCGCCGGAACGCGCTGGAAGCGGCCCGCGCGCACGAAGGGCATCGCCTGCCATAGCGGCGTCGCCAGCAGTTGAGCCATATCTCGCTCATTGCCATGGTCGAAACAGATGACATCGGCTTCGTTAAATGCCGCCAGCCTGTCGATGCCAACGCTAACGCTTCCCCAGAATGCCGCTTCGCCGTGCCAGGCGTTTTTAATACCAAAGCGATCAAGCACCTCCTGGAACAGGCAGTTTTCGCCAAACACCAGCACGTGGCGGGGATCGAGCAGAGAGATCATCAGCAGCGGACGATCGCCGCGCCCGGCAAAACGCGGACGCAGGCTCTCCATCAGCGCGTCGAACTCCGCCAGATGGCGCTTCGCCTGCTGCGTTTTGCCCAGCAGATCGGCCATTTCCAGTAGCGAACGCTGGGCCATCGCCAGCGGCCGTTTGCCGTCGCTGAAGGTGAAACCGCGGCCGGGCGCGATACGCGCCAGCTTCTCCGGCGACGGGCCGTAGCCCGCCGACCAGACGATAAACGACGGTTTCATCTGCGTCAGCAGTTCAAGGTTGGGTTCGGTACGCAGACCAACATCGATCACCGAGTCGGGCAGCGCGGGTTCGTTCACCCACAAGCGATAGTTGGGAATATCGGCCACGCCATAGGGCGTCACGCCGAGCGCCAGCAGCAGCTCCGCGGGCAGCCACTCCAGGGCGACCACGCGCTGCGGGTCGACGTCGGCCGCCTGTGCGCCGCGCATCTGCCACAGCAGCGGCGAGAGCGCCATCGCGATCAGCAGGCGGCGTCGGGTTATCAGAGTTGGGTTCATCATCAATAGACAAAGCTTACCGGCGCCGCACCGGCCGGGTGTGGCAGGATCCCCATCGGGATGCCGTAGATCTGTTCCAGAGTGTCGCTGCGCATCAGTTCCGCCGGCGTCCCCTGAGCAATCATTTCTCCGCCGCGCAGGGCCACCAGATAGTCGCAATAGCGGGCCGCCATATTAATATCGTGCAGGACGGCGATCACCGTCAGGCCGCGCTGCTGGCTGAGACGATGCACCAGCGCCAGAACATCGACTTGATGAGCAATATCCAGCGCCGAGGTGGGTTCATCGAGCAGCAGGCAGCGACTGTCCTGCGCCACCAGCATGGCGATCCACGCCCGCTGGCGTTCACCGCCGGAGAGGCTGTCCACCAGACGATGAGCGAGCGGCTTCAGCCCCACCAGCGCAATCGCCTCTTCTACTTTCTCACGGTCCGCTGCGCCAAAGCGACCCAGCGCGCCGTGCCATGGATAGCGGCCGATCGCCACCAGCTCGCGCACCGTCATACCTTCGGCCGGCGGCAGCTGCTGCGGCAGATAGGCCACTTTGCGGGCAAAGGCTTTGCTGCCCCAGCTCTCCAGCGGCTGCCCGTCCAGCAGCACTTCGCCTGCGGAGGGCGGCTGATGACGGCCAAGCATTTTCAGTAACGTCGACTTGCCGGAGCCATTATGGCCGATCAGGCCTGTGACTTTTCCGGTCGGGAAGGTGAGCGAGAGCGGATGGAGCAATGTGCGGCCAGGCACACGGAAAGTGACGCGATCCAGCGCGAAGGTGGTTTCTGCGTGCGGAGTCTGTTCCTGCATAGCGATAACCTGATAGAGGGCGCGGCGAACCGCGCCCGTAGGTGGTTAGAAACGGAAGGTGGCGGTGGCGACGACCTGACGTCCGGCGCCCCAGTAGCAGGCGTATTCGCTGTAGCAACTGGAGACATATTCGCGGTCGAACAGGTTGTTGACGTTGACGCCGACCGACGATCCCGGCAGGCCAAAGCGCGCCAGATCGTATTTCACCGTCGCATCCATCAGCGCATAACCGGCCACACTAAAGGCATCATTTTTCTTACCGGTGCTGGTGTCATTTTTGTAGTAGCTGACCGTTGAATCGATATAGCGCGCCCCGGCCCCAATCGTCAGACCGCTCAGCGCGGTTTCGTGGAAGGTATAATCCGCCCACAGGGAGGCCATGTTACGCGGCACTTCCGCCGGACGTTTGCCGTTGAACACCGTATCGTGAGTGTACTCCGCATCGGTGTAGCTGTAGGCTGCGGTGACGTTAATATTGGCGTTCACCGCCGCCTTCGCCTCCAGCTCAAGGCCGCGGGAGCGGATCTCGCCGGTCTGGATGCTGAACGCCTGGTTAGCCGGATCAGCCGTCAGGTTCTTGTCTTTGGTCAGCTGATAGACCGCCGCGGTGACCACCACCGGCATATCTTTCGGCACGTATTTCACGCCGGCTTCATACTGCTTACCGCGCGACGGATCGAACGGCTGGCCGCGGCTGTTGGAACCCGATACCGGTTCAAACGATTCGCTGTAGCTGAAGTACGGCGAGATGCCGTTATCGAACAGGTAGTTGATGCCGCCGCGCCAGCTGAACTGCTGGTCGTGATTCTCCGCCAGGCTGTTGGTGGCGCGGGTTAACGTTGAGGTCGTGGCGTAATCGTAACGGCCACCCAGGGTCATCACCCATTTATCCCACTCCATCTGATCCTGCGCGTACAGGCCGGTCTGCTCCATCCGGTTGAGGACCGCGTACGGGAAGGTGACCTGAATATTCGGATTGCCGTACTGCGGATTGCTCATGCTGATAGGATCCGCCGTCCCGTAGTCGGCATCCACATCGTTACGCATCCGCGAGTAGTCCACGCCGGTCAGCAGCGTATGGCTGACCGCGCCGGTGGCGAAATCAGACTGCAGCTGGGTATCGACGGTGAAGGTGTTCAGGTGCTCGTCGGAGCGCACGTAGGCGCGATTCATGTAGCCCGGCGCGACATAGCCGTTGCCGTATACCGAACGATAGAGCGTATGCACATCGGCATAGCGCAGGTTCTGCCGCACGGTAAAGGTGTCATCGAACTGATGGGAGAAGCTGTAGCCCACCATCTTCTGGCGGCGGGAGATTTTATTATCGGACTCGCCTTCGTTGAAATCGGTCGGCAGCTTGTGCGCCTTACCGTTGGCGTCGTAATACGGCACCACGGTGCCTTCGCGCGGCAGCCAGCCGTAGTAGCCCGCATCCGGGTCATTCTGGAAGTTGCTCAGGAAGGTGAAGTCAGTTTTATCGTCCGGACGCCAGCTAAAGGAGGGCGCCACCGCGTAGCGGGTCGATTTCGCCATCTGCTGCTGGGCATCCTGACTGCGGCCAAGGCCGGTCAGGCGATACGACCAGACGCCGGCATCATCAATGGCGTCGCTAAAGTCAAACCCGGTCTGCCACAGATTGTCGGTGCCCATCTTAAACTGCACTTCTTTCAGCGGCTCGGTAGTCGGGCGCTTGCTGACCATGCTGACGATACCGCCCGGGTTGCTGTTGCCGTACAGCACCGAGGTTGGCCCGCGCATCACTTCCACACGCTCGAGGAAGTAAGGATCCATGGAGACTTCAGAGTAGTTATTCCCCTGCAGCTTCATGCCGTCCAGATACTGGTTGGTGTTGACGGTCGTCGAGGTGGTGAAGCCGCGAATGGTGACCACGTCATAGGTGGTCGAACTGCCGCGAGTGGAGAAGACGCTTGGCGTATAGGAGAGCGCCTCTTTTACCGTCGTCGGCTGGCGCATCTCCATCTCCTGGCGCGTCACCACCGACACAGACTGCGGCGTTTTTTCAATCGGGGTATCGGTTTTGGTCGCCGTGGCGGAGCGTTTTGCCGCGATAGTCGGCGCCGGTCCCCAGGCGCTTTCCTGGGCGGCCGGGGCGGCAACGACGGTGATGGTTTCTTCTTGCTTCGGTTGTTCTGCTGCCTGTGCGTAGACAGACATGCCGCTAACCGCCGTGGCTACTACAGCTGCGACTTTACGCAGCGAGTGATTTGGCTGAGCAGTTTTTGGACGCGCCATGGGTATATCTCTGATGAAAGTGAATGATAACGTAAACGAGAATTATTATTATGACGGGCGATATAATAGGCGAAACGTCGAAGGCAAGGCAAGCGATATGCCTGTCGCCGCCGGTCGAAGGCTGAATTAATAACCAGATAGTTATTATGGAGTTAAAGAGCCGTTAACTTTTTTACAGGCATAAAAAAACCCCTTAATACTTTCGTATTAAGGGGTCTGGTCGTGCGGTCAAAATCAGTTACTGCCGAACATATCCTTGATCCAGCCCGCGACGCCGTCGCTCTTTTCCTGCTGCTTCGGCGGCTGTTGCTGCTGTTGCTGCTGTTGCTGCTGTTGCTGCTGTTGCTGCTGCTGCTGCTGCCCGGACTGATTAAACGGATTTTTCGCTTCCTGTTGCTGCAACTGCTGCTGTTGCATCATTTCGCCCTGACGGCACAGCGCATCCGGCTGCGTGGTCCAGACCGGCAGCGAACGCATACCACCGCTGCAGACGAAGTTGCCGTTGCTGTCCACGCCCATATCAACCACGTCTTCCGGCACCGTCAGCACCAGCGGCGTTGGCGTCTGGTTCGCCAGATAGCGCTGGTAAATCGACATCGCGCCGCTGGCACCGTACAGTTTGGTCGGCTGGTTATTGTCGCGCCCCACCCAGGTGATGGTCACCTGACTACCGTCGATGCCGGCGAACCAGGTATCGACGTTATTGTTGGTGGTCCCGGTTTTCCCCGCCAGATGCAGGCCCGGATACTTCGCCCCCAGCTGACGCCCCGTACCGCGCTGCACCACCTGCTGCATAGTCCACAGCGTCATGTAGGCCGCCTGGGCAGGCACCGCGCGCTCCGCCTGCGGATAGCTCTGGTAGAGCACAGTGCCATCTTCGGCAATCACTGACCGCAGCGCGGAAAGCGGCGCACGGTTCCCACCGCTGGCGATGGTCTGGAAGGCCTGGGCCACTTCAATCGGTGTCAGGTTCAGCGCGCCAAGCAGCATCGACGGCACCGCGTTGAGCTGATTCTTCGGCGCCCCCAGTTTAGTCCAGGTATCGACTACCGCCGGCAAGCCCAGCGCCATCCCGAGGTTAACCGTCGGGACGTTCATCGAGCGAGTCAGGGCATCGACCAGCATCACCTGACCGCTGAAACGACGATCGTCGTTCTGCGGGGACCACGTCTGACCGTTGGACAGGCGAATCGTCACCGGCGCATCGGCGATCCAGGTATTCAGGCGATACTGATTCGGCTGGCTCAGCGCGGTCAGATAGGTCGCCGGCTTGGCCAGAGAACCAATCGATCGGCGGGCCTGCATCGCGCGGTTATAACCGGCGAACTGCGGCTCCGCGCCGCCGACCATCGCCCGCACTTCGCCGGTGAAGCGGTCAACCACCACCATGGCGGTTTCCAGGTCTGCCAGCTTACGCTGTTTCTTCAGAACCGGGATCCCTTCGGAGGCCGCTTTTTCCGCCGCATCCTGCGCCACCGAGTCGAAAGTGGTGAAGATCTTCACGCCGGAGAGATCTTTCACTTTATCGCCCAGCTTCGCCTGCAGTTCCTGACGAACCATCTGCATAAACGCCGGCTGCGGTGAAATCACCCCGCCGCGCGGCTGCACGCCCAGCGGACGGGCGCTGAGCATGTCGTACAGCTCCTGGTCGATAACCTGCTGCTGCTGCAGCAGACGCAGCACCAGATTGCGTCGTTCAAGGGCCAGTTTCGGGTTACGCCACGGGTTATAGACCGACGCCCCTTTCACCATCCCCACCAGCAGCGCCTGCTGGTCGAGGCTCAGCTCTTCCACCGGACGGCCGAAGTAATACAGGCTGGCCAGCGGGAAGCCGCGAATTTCGTTATCGCCGCTCTGGCCGAGGTACACCTCGTTCATATACAGCTCAAGGATGCGATCCTTGCTGTAGCGGGCGTCGACGATCAGCGCCATATACGCTTCGTTGGCTTTACGCCAGTAGGAGCGTTCGCTGGAGAGGAACAGGTTTTTCACCAGCTGTTGGGTCAGGGTACTCGCCCCCTGCACCGTTCGGCCTGCCGTCAGGTTCGCCAGCACCGCGCGGCCGATGGAGTAGAGACTGATCCCATCGTGCTCATAGAAGTGGCGGTCTTCGGTCGCCAGCAGGGTATCCACCAGCAGATCGGGGAAGCCGCTGCGCTTCACGAACAGGCGCTGCTCGCCGTTCGGCGACTGCAGCATGGTGATAAGACGCGGATCGAGGCGGAAGAAACCGAACTGGCGGTTATTATCCATATTCTCGATGGTCTCAAGATGGTCGCCGTCGAAGGTAAGACGCGCGCGCACCTGCCCTTCCTTACTGTCCGGGAAATCGAACGGACGACGGATCATCTCGATGCTGTTAGCCTGCACGGTATATTCGCCGGGGCGCGTCATCGCGCTGACCTGGCGATACTGCGTGGCGTTGAGCAGACGCACCATCTCGTTTTTGCTGATCTGCATGTCCGGCTCAAGGTTGACCATCCGGCCATAGACCGCGGCCGGCAGCTCCCAGACTTTACCGTCAATGCGGCTGCGGATTTTCTGGTCGAGGTAGACGCCATAGGCGGCAATCAGCACCGCGAAGACAATCCCCAGCTTGACCAGCAGCCACAGCCAGCTGCGCTTCCGACGAGGCTTGCCACCTTTGCCTTTGGCTTTTCTCGGCACCGGTTTCTCATCCTCATAATCATCGTCATCATACTCGTCGTCGTAGTCCTCTTCCCGGACCCGGCGACGGGTGACTTTCTGTTTAGTCGGACGTGAGGGTCTTCCCTTACGTCCGATAGGCTCGCGGTCATCTCCCGCCATGCTTTTTCTCCGCAACGTTCAGGCGCAAAGGCCTGATTCTCAATACTTCCCCTGTTCAGAGGAAGAAGAAATCTCTCAAATTAACGTCCAGGCTGCTTATCCTTCGGACGACAACCTGCTGGCAGGCAGGACGCGCCGCCAGCCTTTCAGAGGGTTGGTTTGCTTCATGTTACATGATACTAACAATAAAAATTCACCATAAAATCATTGTGTTAAACGCATCATCGGCAGAATAAGTCAGAACATAGCACGTAATGTTCAGGGCATACAGGATAGCACTAAAATGCGACATTCTTAACCAGCATTTTACCTCCTGCGCACGTAACAAGATGGGAAAGAGTATGTTTTTTAATAACATAAAAAACGGCGCGCTTCCTGCCGGTCAACGCAGTGGCATCATCCGCAGATGAAAATATATTTTCCCAGCGCCAACGTTTATTATTGATAAAAGTAAAGTCGATTAAGCGCCTTTCCGTTGATAAAAATGAGAGCCTGTTAACATTTATGCAGAATAATATTTTATGATGACACCAGGGAAATATTTGTTAAACTAGCGGCCAGTGATTCATTATTTTGATTACTCTATGATGCGTATTCCGCTTATATTTCCGCTTTGCATGGTAGCCCTTCTCTCTGGCTGCCAACAAAAACCTGCCTCAACGCTCAGCCCGGCCATCAGCAGCCAGGCGCAGCTCGAGCAGCTCTCGTCCGTGGCGGCCGGGACGCGCTATCTCAAGAATAAATGTAATCGTAGCGATCTCCCCGCCGATGAAACGATATATCGGGCAGCGGTGAATGTCGGTAAAGCGCGCGGATGGGGAAATATTGACGTGGCGACGTTAAGCCAAAATAGCGACCGGCTTTACCAACAGCTTTTACAGGACAGTACCCCGGAAGCCACACAGTGCAGTCAATTTAATCGTCAGCTCGCGCCATTTATTGCCAGCTTGCGCAGCGACTAAGCGAAATATCCTCAGCGCGCCGGTTATTGTGCGCGCTTTTATTCCTCTTTCGGCTCCTCGTCAATTTTTCCGCCCGGCCAGTCCTCCAGCGCCGCGAGGGTAAAGGTCGTGCCGTTGAAGCTGAAGATCGTCACATCCTGCTGGATCTGCTCCACCACCAGATTGGGCAGGGGTGAATCGCCCTCCGTCCACGCTTTGCCGTTTAACACAATGCTGCGCTTTTCCGGTAGCGAGGCATAGACATGGGCGCTGTAGCGCAGAGGCGGCAGCGTATCGCTGTCCACTTCCGGCGCCGCGGGCGCGCTGGCTTTTGCCGCCGGCGGCGGCGTCTTTGGCGCGGCCTCTCCGGCAGCGGTTAACGGCAGAAGCGCCGCATGCGCCACCGGCAAGGGCAGCGTTTGCGGCGGTGCCGGGTGACGCCACTGCTCGCCGCCAAACCAGCCGAGCGCGATAAATAATCCGGCGTACAGCGGGATAATCCAGCCGGGGATCTGCACCATCCGTCCGCGGATCACCGGCGCATCATCCAGCGAGGACGGCGGCTGATGCGTCACCAGCGGCGGGATGCCTCTTTCACTGTCATCACGAACAATCACAACCGTCTCCTGTTCCCTCACGATAACGAGAAGGCGCCCTTACGGATGCCCCAGACTGCTGACAAAGTGCAATCTTCAGGAATTGCCCGGCGGCGCTACGCTTGCGCGGGCCTACAGATAACTGCATAACTGTTTGATATTGTAATCTTTCGTAGGCCGGGTAAGGCGAAAGCCGCCACCCGACAGAAAGGCGAGCACAATAACGAAACAGGTTTGTCATCAGCCAGAGGCGCCCTTACGGGCGCCCTACGTTATGTTATTTACTGCTCACCGGCAGGCCAGCGCCCTGCGACTCGCCCTGCGGCAACTCGAGAACGGCAACCGACCAGGCCGGCAGCGTGACCGAACCGTCAGCGGCAACCTGCACGCCGCTCGCCAGCGACCGGTCGCCCGCCGCCTGCTGAATAGCGCTCAGCTGGAGCGATGTGCCGGCGAAGTCCTGCAGCGTCCGGCTTTCCGGCGCGGCGTTGATCGCCACCACGATGCCGTCGACACGGCTGTCCAGACTGGCGCCAGCCTGCATCCCGTCATCGATGGTCATCACCAGCAGACCCGTCTGCTGATCGGCGCCAGTATTGCGGAAGTCCACGCGCTTCATCACCGTCGCGCCGTCGCCGAGGGTAAACAGCGGAGACGATTTACGCAGCGCGGTCAGCTCCTGATAAAACGCGGTCATCTGCTTGAGCTCCGTTTCACCCGGAGTAGCCACCCAGTCTTTCACCCGGGCGATAATGTCATAATTGCTGCCATCATCGCTGCTGCGCGGCATACCGACGTTGTA
>ULRM01000243.1_pt1 | contig 26720 bp, 46 predicted proteins | sample 1955551 | NCBI WGS metagenome assembly ULRM01 (sample SAMEA4835686, study PRJEB28245) | human gut metagenome | biome: gut microbiome; material: fecal sample | place: Denmark | collected 2008
AATTTAAAATATTTTTCAATAGTTAAAGTTATTTAACATTGAAATTTCAATATTTATAGCTATTTAACGATAAATATTAGCCTGGTATAAAACTGACAATTTTATTAACTATTGTCAGTTTTAACTGGCATTAAACTGACATTTTATAAAAAAATAATAATACAAACTGACATTTATAAGTTTAAAGTTTTAGATATATCATTGGATGCCTTATGATCCATCTCTTTTAAAACATGACTATATCTATTTAATGTTATTTTTATATCCTCATGGCCTAATCTATTAGATATAGTTTTAAAATCAGTTCCGGCTAGAACTAAAAGTGTGGCATGAGTATGTCTTAAGTCGTGCATCCTTATTTTTCTAATATTATAATTTCTGCAAAAATCAGAAAAGTTTTCATATAGTCTTTGCGAGTGCATAGGTTCTAAATTTGATTTTAAACAAACTAAACCTTCAAACTCACCCTTTAGATTTAAAACCCCTTCTAATTTTAATTTATTATGCTTTGTTTTTAATTTCTTTAATTTATTTAATAATGTATCTGGGATAGATATAGTTCTAAATGATGATTTAGTTTTAGGATCTTTAAAGTAAAAAGTAGATTTAGTATAAACCAAAACTCTTTTTATACTTATAGTTCCGTTTTTAAAGTCTATATCTTCCCATTTTAATCCACAAACTTCCTCTGATCTAAGTCCTCCAAGAAGCATTAAAAGTAAATGAACTTCAAAAAACCTACCTTCTAATTTTTGAATAAAGTCTTGTGCTTCTTCTTTTGTAAAAGGCTCTTTAACAGTATTTCTTGAACCTTTATTAGTTGATGTAGGTATTTTTACAAAGTCGCATGGGTTTTCTTGGATTTCTCTTAATCTATATGATTCATTTAAAACAGACTTAACTAATGCAACTCTACTTGTAGCTGTGCTTTTAGCATACTTCAAGAATAAACAATTCATAAAAGACTGCAACATATGTGGAGTTACATCTTGTAATAATGTATTTCTAAAAAATGGGACTATATTAGTCTTTAATATATCTTCCATTCTTGATACAGTAAGAGGAGAAAACTTTTTGCTCTCATCATACATATATTTTTTATACCTATCGACAAAAGTTATATCTTTACTTATAATAAATTTATTGTTATTAATAGAACTTTTTAAATCGATTAGATGCTTTTCAGCATCTTTTTTATTTTCATATTTACCTAAGCTCTTTTGCTTTAGTTTACCATCTTCATTGTAATATTCAATTATTACATTGTAGTTTTCGCCACGTTTTCTAAGAAAAGAGCTTTTGATGTTATAGTTATTCATGTCTAACACCTCTTTTTTATTCGAACTTTAAATGACTTTCTATGAAGTTTTGTAACATATAACTATTCATATTTTCAAATTTTATATCTAAATTATCTTCAAATAACAAATAAGCTGCAAATAAATTAGCTTCTCTATCTTTTTCTATTTTATCTAAAGTATTATTTTCATTATAGTGATTACAAGCATCACCTCTGTGCAATATAGCATGCCCTAATTCATGTGCACAGAGAATCCATTTTGATGCTAAATCATATTTGTCATTTATAAAAACAAATTCTGAGTTTACAATTATAGCTTTGCCATAATTAACGAATTTTACTTTTAAGCCCTCTTTTTCACATATTTCAAAAGGATTACTTGTTCTATATTTATATACAGTATCCTTGACTATTTCATAAATTGGATTTCTCATTTCCCCCAAAATTCTCCTAATGCTTATTTTTTATATTTGTAACTTACTAATTTTATATGACTTAATATATCATTAGCAAATTCTATTATTTCTTCATCTGTTAGATCGGGTACACCAAAAGCCATTATGCTTGGTTGTTTTAAAATAAACGCCATGGCATCTTGAGCATTTTCGAATAAAATATTGCCGCTATTTTTTGTATTTAAATCTTCAGTTTTTATAGATTCGCTCCCTAATAAATAATCAACAGTGACACCGAAAAAGTCGGCAAATTCTTTTAGTAAATTAACCTCTGGCATTTGCTTGTCATTCTCGTATCTACTTATAGAACTCTTTTTTAAATGAAATTTATCAGCTAATTGTTCTTGGGTCAATCTTTTTTCTTTACGTGCTTCTTTAAATCTTTTTCCGAATGTATCCACAAAACAACACCTCCAATGTATATTATATATAAAGTTGCGTTAAAATAAATAAAAGTTACCGAACGAGGAACTTTTTTTATAAAAAGTGTTGACAAGTTGTTTTTAATGTAATAATATTAAAACATAAAGTTGTTCTAAAAGTAACAGCTAAAACATATAGTAATAAGTTAGAGGTGATACACAATGACAAAAGAACTTAAAATCTTGAGGATTAAACATGATATTACTCAAGAAGTTGTTGCAGAAAAATTAGGTGTTAAAAAGCCTACATACTGTAGAAAAGAAAAAGGTGAAATAGCTTTTTCTCTACAAGATATAAAAGTTCTTAAAGAACTCTATAATCTTACACCAGAAGAAGTGGTTCAAATTTTTTTAACTTAGAAGTTGTTTTTGATGTAACATTAGTTTAACCAAAACTAAAAACAAAAATTCATACATATTGGAGGTAATAGAAAGTGGAATTACAAGTAATAGACAAAAGAAACATATTAGATCATGAAGTTACAACTTATGGTGATTTAGAAAATCCATTATTTTTAGCTAAAGATGTAGCTAGCTGGATAGAACATAGCGATGTTTCTAAAATGATGAAGTCTGTAGATGAAGATGAAAAGGTTAAGAACATTGTTCGTACCCTTGGAGGAAATCAAGAAATGTGGTTTTTAACAGAAGATGGACTATATGAAGTATTGATGCAAAGTAGAAAACCTATAGCTAAACAGTTTAAAAAGAAAGTTAAAAAGCTACTTAAAGATTTAAGACTGAATAGATTTAATCCATATGAAAATATGAGCAAAGAACTTCAAGCAATATTATTAGTTGATAAAAGACAACAGGAGCTAGATAACAGAATAACAACTATAGAAGATAAAATGACTGTTAACTATGAGTTAGCTGAAAATCTTAGAAGCGCGATAAATTGTAGAGCAGTAGAACTATTAGGTGGAAAAGATGCTGAAGCATACAAGAAGCTGAATAAAAAATTATATGCTTCATTCTATAGAGATATAAAGAGAACTTTTAAAGTTAATAGTTATAAGAATTTATCAGTTAAAAACTATGACTTAGCAATTAGTTTTATAGAAGCTTGGGAACCAAAAGATGAAGTTTTAAAATATGCAATTCATGGATTAAATAGTCAGATAGCATTTGCATAGGAGGATAAGATGAAGATAAATCAAGTTTTAGGTACGAAAGACATAATGAATATCTTAAACATATCTCAAGGCACTGCTTACAACTTAATAAGACAGGCTATGACAACTAAAGATATGTTTGTTGTTAGAAAAGTAGGTAGAGATTACAAGATATCTAGGGATTCATTCTTAGAATGGTTAGATTCAATGTAGAAAGGTGGTGAATTAAATGAATATAAAGATACTTCAAGACTTTGTAAAAGAGTTTAAAGATAAAGATATAGACAAAAAATTCTATGCTTTAAGAATGTATAAAAAGATAAAGGTAGGTGCTTAAAATGGAAGCAATTAAGAGAATCTTACAATGTGATGTAAAAGCTTCAAATCAAAGTATAGTAGAAACACAAGCGGTTATAGATAAATGTTTTAACACTATGTTAGATGCATTACCAGGAACAGATGAATATAGAAAAGCCAAAGTAGAACATGACCATAAAAGTCAAGAAAAGTGGTTTTACTATGGAAGATTAGGAGCAATCGAAAAAATGCTTAAACTTATATCTGATAAAGAAGAAGCAGATATTTTAGAAGAAGATATAGAGGCTTATAACTACTTTGAATCAGTAGGAGCAGAAGAGTTACCTTTTTAAAAAAAGAGCCCTATGAAAGGGCCGAAATAAAAAAATATAAACTAATGAAATTATAAACGAATTTAGGTGAAATGTCTAATGAAAAAATTAGAAGATGCACTTTTAAAATTGAAATTTGATACAGATAGCAATGATTATTCCTCTGGACAAAAAGAAGCAATAAAGTTTTGTATTAGAAAACATGAGGAAGGTTGGACTTTAGATGATTTCTATAAAGAACTTTACAATGCTTTAAGTATGAATGTGTGTAGTGAATATGTACAAGGAATTATTTCAGGCTTTAAATACAATATAAAAATCATGGAGGAAAGTAAAAATGAGCAAAGTTATGCAAGCGCAAACTAGTGCATTAAGTTTAGCAGAATTTAAAACAGAGACAGGACAAGTATTAACTGCAGAAACAGTTAAGAATTACTTAGTAAGCGGAAATGGAGCAGTTACAGATCAAGAAACATTAATGTTTATAGAATTATGTAAAGCTCAAAAGCTTAATCCGTTTATAAGAGAAGCTTACTTAATTAAGTTTGGAAACTCACCAGCAAATATAGTGGTCGGTAAAGATGTATTTGTTAAAAGAGCTTATAGAAATCCTAACTTTGAAGGAATGAAAGCTGGAATAGTAATTTTAAAACCTGATGGAAGTATGGATTATCGAGAAGGTAGCTTAAAAGCTCCTAAAGAGACTTTAGTAGGTGGATGGTGCGAAGTATATGTAAAAGATATGAAGTTCCCTATTAGATCCGAAGTTAGTATGGAAGAATACTCAAAAGGCCAAAGTACTTGGAAGCAAATGCCATGTGTAATGATAAGAAAATGTGCTATGGTAACAGCTTTAAGAGAAGCATTCCCAGAAGATTTACAAGGAATGTACGATGCGGCAGAAATACAAAATGTACCTGACAAATTACCGGAAAAAGAAGTTAAAGTTGGATATGCTACATCAGGTCAGAAACAAGGGATTATGAAGTTAGCATCTATGAAAGGTTTATATGACTATGATAACCCAAAAGACATATCTAAGATGCAAGAATTTTGTGAGAGTAATGGTTATTGCTTAAAAGAACTTAAGTTTGATGAAGTTCAAGAGGTTTTAGACTTACTTACTAAATATCAACCTAAAGAAGAATTTATAGATGCAGATTTTACACCAGTAGATGAAGATAAATTTGCAGATATAGATGAACAGGTAACGTTAGAGGTTTAGATATGAATTTAATAATAATGCTGATTATATGGGATGCTCTAGTTTTAGCTGGAGTATTCCAAGCAATCAAACTATACAGAAGATAAAAAAGTGGGTGAAGTATCATGAGTGACAATAAAAAGTACTACTATTTGAAATTAGTTGATAACTTCTATGAGAGAGATGAAATGATAATACTTGAAAGTATGCCTGATGGATATATGTACTCAAATATACTTTTAAAGCTATATCTAAGAAGTTTGAAAAATGAAGGTAAATTAATGTTTAATAATAGGATTCCTTACAATGCCAGTATGTTAGCCAATGTAACTAGATTTCCTGTAGCAGTAGTTGAGAAAGCAATAGCTATCTTTAAAGAATTAGGATTAATAGAAGTACTAGATAATGGTGCGATATATATGCTAGATATACAAAATTTTATAGGTAAAAGCAGCACAGAAGCGGATAGAAAAAGATTATATAGAAGTAAAATTGAAGAAGAGAAAAAATCACTTGGACAAATGTCCGGACAATTGATTGGACAAATGTCCGACAAAACTCCACCAGAGATAGATATAGATATAGAGAAAGAGTTAGAGAAAGATATAGATATACATACAGATAAAGAAAAAGAAGATAAGTATGTAGATAAATCTGATTTAAAAACTTTTAAAAACCTATATGAACAAAATATAGGACTTATAAATGGAATAACAGCAGAGTATCTTATAGAACTATCTGAAACTATAGATGTTAATCTTTTTAAAAGAGCGATAGAAATAGCAACTGATAAAGGTAAATGTAACTTAGGATACATCAAAGGGATTATAAAACAATGGTTAGATGCAAACATAAGAACTTTAGAACAATTAGAAGCGTATAAACTTCAACAAGAACAGTCTAAACAAAAGGGTGTGAAAACTAATGGAAGCAGCACAAAGCGTACTAAACAATTTGAACAACAGATACCAGTTGATGATGAAAAAGATGAAGAGTACTACAGATTACTTAAAGAATGTGAACGATTATCAAGAGAGTAATTATAAATGCAATAAATGTAGAGATATGATGTTTACCATACAAGAAGATGGAACTGCTAAAGCATGTGAGTGTAGATCTATTAGAATAGCTGAAGATAAGCTAAAAGCTAGTGGAGTATCTGAAGAGTTTAGAAAAATGAGATTTGAAAACTTTGATTACTCTAAAAGTAAAGAAACGATGTTAGCTTATAGTAAAGCAAAAAGCTACTCTAAAAAATTTGAGGAGTTAAGAGTAGCTAGACAAAATTCTATAATATTTTGCGGTCAAGTGGGGTCAGGAAAGACCCATTTAGCAATGAGTATAGGGAATGTATTATTAGACACTGGTGTCGGAGTAATATATATGCCCTACAGAAGTAGTATAACCAATTTAAAACAATCTATAACAGATGAAGAAAATTATCAAAGAGAAATTAATATATACAAAAATGCACAAGTATTAATGATAGATGATTTATTTAAAGGAAGGATCACTGAATCAGATATAAATATAATTTATGAAATACTTGATTATAGATACTTTAAAAGTCTACCTGTGATAGTTACTACTGAAAAATCTATAGGTGATTTGTTAGAGATAGATGAAGCTATAGGAAGTAGATTATATGAAATGTCGAAAAATTATTTAGCTGAAATAGTAGGAGATAAATTGAATTATAGAATTTATGGGAGCTAATGCTCCCTGGTAAATAGGGGAGATTGAAAATGTTAAGTGGATACAAAAGAAATCAAGCAGTAGAAATAGCTCAAGTCTTAGCTATGGAAGGGATGTTGTTTGGTCAAGAGCTTGAAGAATATATAAGACTAGATGAAATGGATGGACTTATAGAGTTAAAAGACGATGAAAGAGATGAATTTATAGATGAAGTAATTAAAACAGTAGAAAAACAATGGAAAAAAGCGGTAGCTGTATATGATAAGAAAGATAAAATAACAAAGATATTTTCAAAAGCAGAAGATGCAGCAAAAGAAATAAACACTTCTTTGAGCAATATTTATGCAAGTAAAAGAATAAACTCATGTGTAAATGATAGATATATTTTGTCAATTTATAAGCCGAATACAAATGAACTTAGTTTAGGCTTAAAAAGTATTGTTAGCAATCCAAGAAAAGGTTACTTTCTGAAAATATAAATAAGTAGGTATAAAGATGACAGTTAAATTAGAGAATAGAAGTGCTCTTATAGCTAGAGCAAAGTATTTAATGAACAAATACTCAATGAATGCATTTGAAGCGATTAAATGGGCAGAACAAGAATTTGAAAAACAAATGAAAATGGGGGAATTAGAAAATGAATAATAAAGTAATAGATTTAAATTTTGCTAAAAAGTCAAGAGAATCAATTTTAAGTGATACAGAAGACAATAATAGTATAAATGCTTATAGCGTGCCTATGAGCCTTATAATGAATTTTCATATAGATTTAGCACACTTAGCATTAGGATTAAACTTAAATAAAGATTATAAAGATGTTATGCTAAATGATTTAATTATGATCCTTAATAGAATGAGCGATATAGCTATATTTTTAGATATAGATTTGATTGCAGAGGTTCAAGAAGTTCAAGTAACTGCTCCAGAAGTAATTTTGAATTCATTATTTAATAATGTATCTATGCTAAATTACAAAAAAGCCATTTCAAGAACAAAAATGATAAATAGAATTATACCTTTATTTGCAGAGCTAATATATAGTTTAGGATTTGATTTAAATGACATTAAAGAAGCCTACCACCAAAAGATGGACAAGAACATCTTAGAAGTGGAGCAAGGCATATGGAAGAATTAAAAAATGCACTTGCAGAGTTATATCTGAAGCATGGAAACCATGAAATAGTAGTAGATTTAAGCCAGATATTAGATAGATATATAGTAGAAAAACAAATAGATAAAGTAAATAAAAATTAGGAGGAAATTGAGTATGAAAAAACTAAAGAAATTAACACGTAGACAAATGCAAGTATTAGCTAATGCTGGATACGATTTTATGGAATACCTTTTAGAAAGACAAAATGATAAGGAGCGCACTTATACATATGTTCATAGAACTACTAAAGAAGTTTTAGTTTTAAATTACAAATAAATTTATAGGGGGGACTAAAGATGAAACTACCAATAATGCTAAGAAAAACACATGAAGCAGAATTAGATAAAGCTATAAATATAATAGTTGAAAAGAATAGAGTTATAGCAGTTAAAAATGATGAACTAGCGGTAGAAAAAAGAATTAAAGATAATCTACAAGATAAAAATGAGAGTTTACACCAAGCTCTTACCATAGCAGAAGGTAAACTAAAAAATCTAGAAGAGTATATAGAGAAATTAGAGAAGGTTTCAGAGCATAAAACTCTTAGAAATTGTAGCTTGAATACTAAATTAATAGCTAAGGATACAGAGTTAAAAAAGTTAGATAAGGCTAATAAAGATTTAGATAAAGCTAATAGAGTGCTTATAGAAGGCTTTAATAGTGCAAATAGAAGTAATTGGTGTAATGAAGAAAGTAAAAGACAAATAAGAAATTTAGCTTATGATATCTTAGAAGTAGACAAGGTAAATAAAAATGAAATAGCATCATATTTACTAAATATAGCTAAGTACATGGGTGGTGGAATACCAATAGATATAAAATTGAATGAAGATTTTGAAGTGTAAATGTGGGGCTACATATTAAGGCAGATAGGAGCAACTATGAAAGATTTAATAATATTAATTGTAATTATAGTAGTTTCAGTTGTAGTAGTTGGAGCACTAGATGCTCTAGCTATTGCAGCTAGAAAATATAAGAAATAAAAATTTAGGTGTAGAGTATGAGCAGGTATTCACAAATGAGTAAAATTGCTAAAAATGGAGCAGTTGATAGTAAATATTTTAGTAATCTTGATAGATTTGAGCAAGATATTCAAGAAAAAATAGAAAAGACTGATAACTTTAAATCTAAGATTAGAGAATTGATAATAGAAAATCCTAATTTGATAGAACAAAGATATCACAATGTTATAGAAGTAATGTTAGATATTAAGAAAGAATTTAATATATAAAATAATTTGGTACCGCATTAATGTCGGGAGCATAGGAGGAAGTTATGAGAAATATAAAATTTAGAGCATGGAATAAAGAAGAAAATATTATGTATGACCAAGATAATTTAATAGTATCATACTCGCATCTAGGGAATGATTGCTATGTAAACACCAAAGATGATGTAAGACCTTTATATTTATATACATTGATGCAATACACAGGTATTAAAGATAGTAACGGAACTGAGATATACGAAGGCGATATAGTTGAATTTTATTCAAATGTTGAAGATGAAATAATAACTGAAAAAGTAGAATATCACTTTGGGATATATAGAGCAGGAGATTATTTTGTAGGTAAAATATACAATAAGTGTAAAGTAATAGGAAATATATACGAAAATCCAGAATTGTTAGTTTAAAAGAGGAGTTTTAGAATGTACAAATAAATGTCCTTTGAGACAATTTTAGGACATTTATTCATTAATATTCTAAATAAAATCAAAGTTTTAAAAGGAAGTGATAAAGTGAATATGATTAAATCAATTAAACGTAAGTTTATAAAAAGAATAATAGATTTTTATGATTACCAAATATTAAGTTTGTCAATGGAAATGGGTTATAATAAAAAATGCTCAAATCAAGAGATTAAACATATGACAGATAAGGTAAACGAATTTAACAATATAACAAATGTACTAAGATATATTTTAATAGATTTAGAAAATGATAGATTCTAATTAAAATATAATTTTTATTTAGAAAAGGAGAATATTATGAGCAATATAAATATGGAAAATCTAGCAATAACAAGATTATGTTTAGAAGAAATACTGCAAGATAAAATAGAGTTAGAAAGTGAAAATGACTTACAAAATAGTGTAAGTTATGGATTGAATTTAACCATAAGAAACTTAAAAGGTGCAATAGAAATTATAGATGAAAAACTAGAAGATTACAGATAAAATAATTCATTTATTGAAGTAAAAGGGAGATTTAGTTTAATGAAACATAAATTTTGGATTAGAGTTAGATTAGACAGTAAAACTGTTATTGATAGATTTTTCTTAGATTACCCAAAAATGGATCACTTTGTAAGTAAGCATAATATAAAAGATAAAGACATTATTTTTATTAAAACTAGAAAAGAACTAATAAGGTAATAAAACAATAATTTGGTATCGACTGAGGTAGATTAATAGTCGCTCTCGGTCGATATATTGATAATGATAACTGAATGAAAATAGGAGATTGAATATGAAGGGTGAAGCATTAGAACAAAGTATGTTATTTCAGTGGTGTGAATTGCAAAAGGGTAAGTATCCTATGTTAAGCTTATTATTTGCAATTCCTAATGGTGGGAGCAGACATAGATTAGAAGCAATAAACTTAAAGAAACAGGGGCTTAAGGCCGGAGTTCCTGATCTATTCTTACCTTACTCAAACGGTAAGTATCATGGATTATTTATAGAACTTAAGTACGGCAAAAATAAAGCTTCTGAAAAACAAAAGATATGGATTAATGAACTAAATCATCAAGGATACTATGCAAAGGTATGTGTAGGATTTGAGGAAGCTAAAAACACTATATTAGAATATATAAATTTATAAATAGACTTAAGGGGGAATTACAATGACTACAGATAAAAAGAAATTATTTAGAGAAACAGAAGCTAGACTTCATAACTATAAATACTTAGAGATCCAAATAAATAGCTTAGAATTAGACATAGAGCAAATAAAAAATGATTATAGAGGATGTGGGGCTATAAGTTACGATGAACGTACTGGTGTAACTTATAATATAAACAGATCTGTTGAAAATGAAGTTATAGCAAAAGAAAAGAAGATAGCTAAGTTAATGAAAGCTAAGTTAGAAAAAGAGATAGAAAAAAAGAAAATAGAAAATGCTTTAACTTGCTTAGATATTATAGAAACAGATTTCTTTAATTTATTCTATAACAGTAAAAGTAAAAATAATATGAAGTACATATCTATAAAAATGCACATGGATAGAAGTTATCTATATACATTTAGAGAAAAAATAGTACATAAAATAATTGGAATGCTATATCCGACATATGATGATTTACCTTTATTAAAATAAAAGTCAAAAAACAACACTTTAACAACAAAATAAAGATTTTTTAGGGGGTTATATATGAGATAATACTAATATAGATACATATATATAATCTCGAATTCCCCTAATGTATATTTCTCTAAAAGGTAGGACTCCCCTCCTACCTAACATGCAAGTAAGAGTATTGGTAGGTGCAACTCCTACAACTTGCGCCAAATAAAAAATAATATCTTTATTGGTATGAAAGGAGTAGCCTTTTTGTAATAAAGCTACGTTTTCAAAAGTTATTATTTAAGTTTCTATTGAATATTGAGAAGGACTCATACATTTAACGTGTGGGTCTTTTTTAGTATTTAAATTGTATTCAAAAGGGGTTTTAGATGTGGCTAAAGTTTGGAAGGATGCAAATGAAATTATTAAGCAAGCAGAAGTTCCTAAAAAGTTATGGAAGTTTGAATGTGAAATGAAGAAGAAACCTAAGTTTGAAAAAGTTGAAATAAATTTAAAAAATATAAATAAAAAAGAAGGAAAACCTCGAATAAAGTAGAATTTCATAATTGAAAGCGAGGTGTGTTAATTATGGAATTAACAAAAAAAGAAAGATTAACTCTGTACAATCAGTATGAGATACTAAAAAGACTAGATCCAGATGAAGTAGAATATTACAATGTGAAACAAGAGATAGTTATTAATGGATTTAAAGCTAATTATAACGACTTAGTAAATGGTTTTATGGATGAAACTCCAGTTGAAGTATCAGAATTTGTAATTGATGTATTACAAATGTATAGAACTTTAAACAATTCTTATATAGAATTAGATGAAGAAGAAAAATGCAATATTGATTTATACGATATAAGTTTTAAAGGTTTTGATGGTAATGAAGAAATTGATTATTATGTATATGCTAGGTTTTTCTTGGAGGATTTAGGAAGATTTGATGAACTTAAAGAATCTGAACATTATGCTATAAATTCTCATAGCAATATGATTAATAGATATAGCAGAATGTTAAGTCGTTGGAAAGAAGTAAGAAATGGTAGATATGACTCACTAACATTAGTGAATATTCAATACATAATAGAATAACTAGTATAAAGAACTCTTTTATAGGGTTCTTTTTTATTATAGAAAAGGAGGGGCGTTGTGAAGCTTACACCAAAACAGAAGGCGTTTGCAGATTACTATATAGAGTTAGGCAACGCCACAGAAGCTGCTCAAAAGGCAGGGTATAAAGGTAATAATTTAAACAGGATAGCAAGTGAGAACTTGTCAAAACTAGACATTAAGCAATATATAGAAGAAAAAATGGAAGAAATATCGAGTAATAGAATAGCTAAGGCTGAAGAAGTTTTACAATATCTTACTAGGGTTATAAGAGATGAAGAGACAGAGCAAGTTGTTGTTACTAAAAGCGCAGGTGATTTTATAACTGAAATTGAAATAGTAGATAAAAAGTTAGATGCTAAAGATAAAATTAAAGCTTCTGAATTATTAGCTAAAAGATATTACTTATTTAATGATAGAGAAATAAGATTAAAAGAAATGAAAATGGATTTGGAAATAAAGAAGGCTACTGAAGAAGATATTAAAGTTGATGATAAATCTTTTGCTTTACCTTGGAATGTAATTTCTCCAGCTTTTGTTGAAGCTTTACATAAATTTGAAGAAAATATTTTTACTGAGTATGTATTTAGTGGAGGTAGAGGGTCAACTAAATCTTCTTTTATATCACTTAAAATAATTGAGCTTATAAAAAATAATCCAGAGCTTAATGCAGTAATAGTAAGGCAAGTAGCAAATACTTTAAGAGATTCAGTATTCGCTCAAATACAATGGGCTATAGAATCATTAGAATTGACAGAAGAATTTAAGTGCACCTATTCTCCTTTAGAAATAACATATAAACCTACAGGACAAAAGATTTACTTTAGAGGTGCTGATGAACCTACTAAGTTAAAAGGTATTAAAGTTAAGAGTGGGTATTTAGGAATATTATGGTTTGAGGAGTTAGACCAATTTAAAGGACCAGAAGCTGTTAGAACTATAGAGCAATCTGTAGTAAGAGGTGGAGATAAAGCCTATATATTTAAAAGTTTTAACCCTCCTAAGACTGCTAATAATTGGGCTAATAAATATGTTAAAGTGCCGAAAAAGAATAGATATTTTAATCATAGTAATTATACTCAAGTGCCTAAGAAATGGCTAGGTAAAGCATTTATAGAAGAAGCAGAACACTTAAAAGAAATTAACCCGAAATCATATGAACATGAATATTTAGGTATTGCTAATGGTAATGGTGGGAATGTATTTGACAATGTTATTATTAGAGAAATTACCGATGATGAAATAGATGTGTTTGATAGAATATATATGGGTGTTGACTGGGGATGGTTTCCTGATCCTTGGACATGGAATAAAATGTATTATAATCCGAGTCAAAATAAGTTATATATATATGATGAAGCTAGAGAAAATAAAAAATCAAATAAAGATACTTATGAAATATTAGTTAATGAGAAAGGTGTAACTCCAGCAGATATAATAACCTGTGATAGCGCTGAAAAGAAATCAATACAAGATTATAAGAATTATGGGTTATCAGCTAGAGGAGCTAGAAAAGGTCCTGGAAGTGTGGACTATTCTATGAAATGGTTAGTTTCTTTAAATGAGATAGTAATAGATAATATTAGATGCCCTTATACTGCTACAGAATTTTTAGAATATGAATATGAAAGAACTAAAGATGGAGAAGTTATATCTGGATATCCAGATAAAGAGAATCATCACATAGATGCTGTTAGATATGCATTAGAGCATATTATAAATAATAAAAGTAAAGGTCCTATTAATATTAACTGTTAAGGAGGTGGTAATATGTTAACTAGTTTAGAATTCTTGAAGGTAGGACAACCTTGGCCACCTCCAGGAGAAGAAAAAAGACTTGAAAAATATATGAGGCATAAACGTATATTTGAAGGTGAGCATGAAGAAGTATATAAAGAAAGTTTTAAAAGAATTATTAGGGTTATAGGAAACTTTGAGAATGTAGTTAGCTATCATGTTATAGCTAATTTTCAGAAGTTAATTAGCTTAAAGATAGCTGACTTCTTACTAGGAGAACCTCCTAAAATAACTTGTGGTGATGATGATAGTAAGGAGCAAATATGTTTAGATAATATATCGGAAAATAGTGACTTAATTAATACTTGTTATGCTAGTGCAATAGATTTATCTAGATACGGAGATAGTATTTTAAATGTTTACAAAGATGAAGAAGGCAAAGGAGTAATTGATATAACTCAACCATCTTTTTATTTTAAAGTTGTAGAGCCTAGAAATATTAGAAAAATAAAGCATCATGTATTAGCTCATACATATAAGGTTTTAAAACCTAATTCTAGCTTCTTTGGAAGAACTAAGCAAGAGTATGATCATTATCTATATGTGGAGATACACTCTAAAGGATTTTATGAGACTATAACTTATAAACTTAATGATAATGAAGATACAATAAATAATGTATATGAAGAATTAAAAAGAGTTAATACTGGTTTAAATGACTTTGCTATAGTTCCAATACATAACTTACTTACAAGTGATCGAGTATATGGAATTGATGATTATTCAGATTTAGACAGTATTATATCTGAATTAGAAGTTAGAATAAGCCAAATATCTAAGATATTAGATAAACATGCAGAACCGAGTGTACAAGGACCGTCTAGTGCATTAGTAAGAAATCCTCATACTGGAGAGTGGCAATTAAAGATGGGGAACTATTTCCCTAGGGATACAGTAGAAGATCCACCAGTTGAATATATTACATGGGATGCACAACTAGAAGCAAACTTTAAAATAATAGAAAAGCTTATAAATATCTTATCTGTAGTATCTGAAATGGGAAGTGCTATATTTGATAATGAAGCTAAAACTGGTCAAATAGCTAGTGGAACAGCTCTTAGAAGAATGATGATAAGTCCTTTAGCTAAAACTAATAGAGTCAGAATGAGGTTTGATGCAGGCATTAAAAAGGCTATAAAGCTTTGCAGTCAACTTGGTGGAGAAGATATCATTGATTTATCTAAAGAAAAAATTAATATATTCTGGAATGATGGTTTACCAGGTGATCCAAAAGAAGAAGCTGAGGTAATGGCTATAAGAACTGGAAATAAATCAACTCTAAGTCAATATAGTGCTATACAAAGATTAGATGGCTTATCAGATGAAGATACGGCCAAGGAAATAGAAGCTATAAAACAAGATGAAGTAAATAATAATCCATTATCAAATATGAACTTTGATTATAGTAAAGAAGAAATGGAGGATGAGAATAATGGAAACGAATAAATTTATAGATATATGCAAAGAAGAAATAGTTAAATACTTTAACAATGAGTGCGACAAGACTGATAATTTTGAATTAACTACAGACGATGTATTCGTTGTATGGAATTGCAAAACACTTCAAAATAACAAAGCATTATTATCTACAACTGTAAGTGATGGAATGTACTATGAAATGACTTACAATGGAGATAATAATGAAGTTTATTTTGATGCTTATAAAAAATGGAAAAATAAAAAGATTATTCTATAGTAGCGAGGATGAGAACAATGGCTAAAATAAGCGATATGAATTTAACTATAAATGTAGAAGTAGATATGTGTTTTGATTTTGGAATAGCTTTAAAATATCTTAAAAAAGGATTTAAAGTTAGAAGAAAGGGTTGGAATGGCAAAGGTATATTTATAGAATTACAAAGACCTGATGAATATAGTAAAATGACACACCCGTATATATTCATAGATACAACAGGTTTAGAAACTAACAATCCTGATGCGCCTAAAGATAGAGTGCCTTGGTTAGCTTCTCAAACAGATATGTTAGCAGAAGATTGGCAAGTGGTTAAATATTGAAATCTTATGACAGAAATATAAAACAACTCATTAAATTATATATAAGAGCCGAAAAAAGACTTATAAATATAATTAGTACTAAGACTGCAAAAGGTCAAGTAACAGATTTTTATGAGTCTTTATTGAAGCAAGTTAAGCTTGAATTAATGAAATTACAAGTCAAAACATCAAAGCTATCTAAAGATATAGTCAAGGAATTATATCTAGAAGCTTATGAAAAATCTTTAGAGTTATTAGAAATAGCTAATATAAAAGATGGATTCACATCATTACATACTGATGCAATAGATATATTAACTGAGAATTTAGTAAATAACTTTTCAGAGGTTAATAATCAAGTTGGTAGAAAAATAGAGGACACTATACGAGATATAGGTCTAACTAATGCTCAACTTAAATTTGCAACAGGCCAAACTATTAAAGAGTTACAAAAAGAGCTTAGAGAAACTTTAGTTAATGAAGGTATCGGAGGGATAACTGATAAAAGAGGTCGAGTTATTCCTTTTACTGTTTATGCTGAATTATTAGCTAGATCCATTGTTGCAGAAACTCAAAATACAAGTATTTTAAATGTAGCAAAGGAGTATAAAAAGGATTTAGTTATAATGTCAGAACATAAAAGTGCATGCCCAGTATGTCAAAAGTACGAAGGCAAGATATATTCTATAAGTGGAGATGATAAAAGATATCCTAAACTAAATACTATACCAGGATTTAATAAGGGATATAACAATATACATCCACGCTGTAGACACAGAATTAGTGTTTATATAGAGAAGTATAATTAACACTTACTTATGTAGGTGTTTTTATTATGCAATAAATTATCTTTTATTCTATTACTGATAGATGTAAAAGAACAGGATATAGAAAAACTCTAGTGATGCAAACACGTAAAAAGCGTAGGAGGATATTATGAAGTTATTAGAAATATTAAAAGCTCAAGGACTTACAGATGATCAAATAAACGCAATACAAACTTCTATGAAGGAAAATAAAGTTTATGAAACTTCATTAGAAAATGCAGATGAAAGATATAATAAGCTTAAAACTCAAAAGTTAGAGCTAGAAGAACAAATTAAAATTCAAGGTGATACTATCAAGAGTTTTGAAGGTGGCTTTACTAAAGAACAAGCTGAGGCTCTTGTAAAAGAGAATGATGCGAAAATAGAGGCTCAAGCTTTACGATTTAAACAATCTAAAGCAATGGATAAGTTATTTAGTGAATATGAATTTAGTTCTGAAAATGCTAGAATAGGGGCTTTGACACAGTTTGAAAAGGCAGGGCTTAAATTTGAAAATGATGGTTGGATTGGGGGTAAGGAATTTTTAGATGAAATGAAAAAAAATGATCCTAAGTCATTTATAGAAGAAGCTCCAGGAGGGAGTGGATTTAATCCAGGAGGAGAACCTCCTCAAGAAAAAGGAGATTCAGCAAAGCAATTTATGGATGCAATTTTTAATAATCAATTAAGAAAATAATTATAAAAGGATGGTGCTTAGTATGGCAGATGAAAAATATTTAAAAGACAATTTAAAAGGATTTGTACCAACGGAGGTTGCTCCAGGTATAATGGATGAAATAGCTAGAGGTTCATCAATATTACAATTATCAGATGTAAAACAAATGAAATCTGATACAATGAAATTTCAAGTTTGGGCAGATAAGCCAGGAGCTTATTGGGTAGGTGAAAGTGAAAGAATAAATACTTCAAAAGCTTCTTGGATATTCCCTGAAATGGTTGCTAAAAAAATAGCTGTAATAATACCTGTAACCAGAGAAAAATTAAATGATACAACAATAGATGTATTTAATGAATTAAAGCCTCAAATAGCAGAAGCATTTTATACAACAATAGATAAAGCTTGTTTATTTGGAACAAATTCACCATTTGATAAAAACGTATACAAATCTGCTACAGATGCAGAAAATACAGTCACTATAGATACTCAATCATTAGATTTAGATATATCTGATTTAATGGGAGCTATAGAAGATAAAAACCTGGATCCGAATGGATTTGCAGGTCATTATGGATTAAAAAGGAAGTTAAGAAATTTAAGAGATGCTAATGGAAATCAATTAGCTGTTTTAGGTATGAAAGAAAATTCTTTATATGATTTACCTTTATCATTTGTAAGAAATGGTTCTTTTGATACTACGAAAGCTGAATTAATAGCTGCTGACTGGTCAAAGTCTATAGTAGGCATAAGACAAGGTATAGAGTTTGAGATACTAAAAGAAGCTACTTTACAATCAGTTACAATGGGTGATGGGAAGCCATTATCTTTAGCAGAGAATGATATGATAGCGATAAAAGCTACAATGAGAATAGCTTACTTACCTATAAAAGATGATGCGTTCGCTGTTTTAAAGCCTAAAGAACTCTAGCACACGAAGTGCTTCAATACCAGCTACAGAATTAAATGATGATGAAGCTGAGTTAGTCGAAGATGTGGAAGAACCACAAGGTCAAGAATTAGATTATGAGACTTTAACGGTTGCTGAACTAAAAGATATAGCAATAGAAAAAGGAATAGAATTTGATTCTAAAATAAAGAAAGCTGAATTAATAGAGAAGTTAGGTTAATCCTAGCTTCTTTTATTTTAAGTAGGTGATTATATGATAACAATAGAAGATGCTTATAGTTATTTTTATAATGAAAGGCTATTTGCAGAGGATTGGTTAATGGCTGAAAATAATAAACAAGAACAATCACTTAAAATGGCTAGTAATCAAATTAATAGACTTAGATTTAGTAAATATACTGATGAATATAAGGAAGATAATTTAAAGAAAGCTATATGTGAGCAAGCTTTATATCTTATTAAAACTCAAAATACTCAAAGATCTAGATTAATAGAACAAGGAGTTACTAGTTTTAATGTAGAGGGACTTAGTGAAAGTTATGATATTTCTAAAGCTAGTAAGAAGGTCTGTACTGAAGCTATAGAATATTTAAAACCTTATTTGATAGGATGTGCTTCTATATGTTAAGAGATTACTTAAATCAGATGGTTATATTAAAATCATTGATAGGTATAGATGAGTACAATGAACCTATATTTGGTGAAGCAAAAGAAGTTGAATGTAGGTTAATAGATAGATTTAAACGTATTGTCAATGACAAAGGTGAGGAAGTTGTATCTGATGGTATTATACAGTGCTATGAGCGTATAAAAGTAGGTGACTATATAGATAATCGAAAGGTTATAGCTGTAAATTCTATAGTGGATTTAGAAGGTGTTATAGGCTATAAAGGTTATTTACTATGAGCAATATAGAAATAGAAGGACTAGATGAGTTACTTAAAAATCTAAATAAGTTAGCTAAAGAAATCCCAGATGTAGCAGAGGAAGAATTAGCAGATATAGCTTTAGATTTAGGAAGTAAAAGTAGTAAAGCTGCACCAGTAGAAAGTGGAGATTTACGAGGTGAGTTAGCAAGACCTAGAAGAAAAGGCCCTATGCATTGGCAAGTTGGATCTAGTTTACCTTATACAAGAAGGCAACATGAAGGAATACACTTTAACTTTAAAAGAGGTGGAGGTGCTAAATTCTTAGAAAGGCCTTTTAGAGAAAATCAGTCAGTATATATTAAAAGAATAAAAGATGTTCTGAAAGGAGCATTAAATGTTTAGATATATAAAACAATACCTAGAACAAAATGGAATAAATGAAACTATAACTATAGGAAGTATAGTTGATGGAGATGGAGTAGGTTTATTCAGTACAACTGGATTAGAACCTACTTTTTATTTTGATGATACTACTATTGAATATATTGGACTTCAAATTATATCTAGAAATAAAAGCTATCCTAAAGGAGAGAAGGTAATTCAAGATATATTTAGTCTATTAAATAAATTAGAAGGATATAAACCACAACAAAGCCCTTTTTCTATAGGTAAGGATGAAAAGGGAAGAAGTGAGTTTAGTGTGAATTATATAATATCGAAAGAAGGTGTTAAGTAATGGCATTTACCGGAGAAAAAGGAGCAATAAAAACTGGAGAAAACTCTATTACTAAAATGGAAAATTGGAAACTTAGCATAAAAGCTAATGAAGTAGATACAACTAGTTTTGATTCTGACGGATGGGAAGAAACTGAAGTTACAACAAAATCTTGGGAAGTATCTATGGAAGGTACTTTTAATAAAGCAGATACTACAGGCCAAAAGGCAGTGATGGCAGCTTTAGTTAGCGGAGAAAATTTACCTATAAAGCTATATGTAGATAAGACTGCTGAGAAAGAAGATTTTAGTGGGAATATAAAAATAACTGGAATTGATATAGATACATCTGTTAAGGATAAATTAAAAATATCTATAAAAGCAAAAGGTAATGGAAAATTAAATGGACTTAATGATTAATTGTATAAAGGGAGAATATTAATATGAGAAATAAAGTTGTCAAATTTGGAGATAAAGAAATAACAGTTGTAGAAAAGAAAATAAAAGAGTTAAAACAATTATCTAAAGATATATCACTTAGTTTTAATGATTTATTAAAAACTGATTTAGATAATAGAACAACTGATGATATATTTAATATTATATTTGAACAGTTAGAGGATAAAATAACTATTATATTCCCCCAGTTAACTGTAGAAGATATAGAAAATGCATATATATCTGAAGTAGAGGAACTATTAAAAGCGTTTATAGAGGTAAATTTTATAGGAGCAAAGAAGGTTATTTCTCAAGTTATGAAATTAGCATAGAGGAGTTAATTTTCTTTGCTAAAGAATATGGATATAATAAAATTGATATAGAAGAATTAACTGTTAGAGAAAAGTTTGAAATGTTTAATTCAGATATAGCAGTTTATTTTAAGCAAGTTAATTATTACGAAGATATGAGTAAATTTGCTAAGTTAGGGTTATGGATCATACAGTGCTTAGGTGGAGATGTTGATGATATTGAAAGCCTAATTGGAGAATACCCTACTTTACAGAATAAAAGAGAATTAACCCAAGATGATTTAGAATTAATAGAATTTGCTAAACAAAATGGTCTTAAATATAAGATTACAAATACAGGAATTAAGATAAGTGCTTAGAAATAGGCACTTTTTTATTACCTCAAGTAGAAAGTGAGGTGAGATAATGGCTACTATAGGTGAGTTATTTGTAAAACTAAAGGCTGATACATCAAACTTTGATAAAGGTATGAGTAGTGCTACTTCTAAGGCTAATACTACAACTAAAAGCATAAAATCTCAAGTTATGAGTCTAGCTGCCGAATACAGAAAAACTGGAATGACACAAAAAGAGGCTATGGCCAAAGCTTGGGATGAAGTAGGTCACAAAGGTACTAGTAATTCACGGAAGGTAAAAGGAGAGCTTAATAGCTTAAATGGTGTGATAAAAAAAGTCAGTGCAAATATAGTGTCTTTTATGATTTATGATGTTGGTAAAAATCTTGTAACTGGATTTGTAAATGCAACTAAAGCAGGTATAGATTACAATGCAACTCTTGAAACTTCATCTATAAAATGGGAAACACTTTTAGGATCTCAAGAGAAAGCAAATAAAATGCTTAAAGACATAGAAAAGTTTGCAGCAACTACACCATTTGAAAAAATGGGAGTTGAAGCTATGGCTACTCAACTTCATAACGCAGGATTTGAAGGGCAATCACTATTTGATCAGTTAACTAAGTTTGGAGATTTATCTGGAGCATTTGGTATTCAGGCTGATTCACTTCAAGAAATGGTTAGACAATATGCTCAAGTTAAACAGGCTGGAGTAGCATATACAGAAGACTTAAATATACTTCAAGATAGAGGTATCCCGATTTTTAAAGCCATAGCAGAAGAGTTAGGAATAAATACATCAGAAGTTAAAAAATGGGCCAGTGAAGGTAAAATATCAGCAGACATATATCAAGCTGCGTTAGATAATTTAGCTAAAGGTGTAGAAGGTGGGATGCAAAAGCAATCTAAGTCTTTTAGTGGTATGGTAAGTACATTAAAAGATAATATGAGTCAAGCTGCAGGTATACTAGCTCAACCGATATTTGATAAATTAAAGCAGGGCCTAGAAAATGTATTACCTTATGTTGAAAATGTAATAAGTTCTTTATCTGAAAATGGTTTAATGGGAACTATACAAAGGTTTGCACCAGGGATAGAACCGTTTGTACAAACTGCTATAGCTATATTCCAAACTATGGGAGATACTGTAGGAGTTATAATTCAATCTATGACAGCATTTTGGGATGAACATGGAGCATTAATTACCACAGTAGTAAGTTTTGCTTGGAATTTTATAGCTGGATTTATTATGTCTACGATAACAGCTATAGGTAATGTTGTTCAAAGTGGATTAGCGATCATAGATGGAATAATTAACTTTTTCCAAAATTTATTCCAGGGTAACTTTAAAGGATGCTGGGAAAGTATAAAACAAATATTTAGCAATGCTATAAAGTTAATATGGAATTGGATGCAGGTTCAATTTGCAGTCAATATACCTAACATGATTAAAAATTTTGGGAAGTCAATTCCTAATATTATTAGTAATATGTGGAATTCAATTAAAGGCTTCTTTAGTGGTGGTATTTCTGCATGTATAAATTTTATTAAGAATTTAGTATCGACAGGTACTAGCAATTTTAATACTCTTAGAACTTTTGGTGCTAATGCATTTCAAGCGTTGTGGAGTGTAGCAAAGACTATGATGTCTAACTTATTAAGTGCTGTTACTTCAAATATAAGACAAGTACCTACAACTGTAAAAAACTTTATGACACAAGCTGTAAATGTTATTAAAAATATTAACTTAGTTCAGGTTGGTAGAGATATGATACAAGGACTAATCAATGGTATTAAAGGTATGGCTAGTAATGTTGTAGGAGCTATAAAGGGAGTAGTAAGTGGAGCAGTTAATGCAGCTAAAAAAGCACTTGGTATAAATTCTCCTTCTAAAGTATTTACTCAATTTGGTAAATGGACTGGAGAAGGGCTTGCAATAGGTATAGATAGTGAAAATGATAGAGTGACTAAATCAAGTAAGGGTCTTTCTAATAGTGTTATAGGAGGATATAATGCTAATTTAAAAGGAATTAAAACTACTATTAATAGTTCACAATATACAAAACAAGCGAAAGATAACATGATAAATCTTAATATAGAAAACTTTAATAATAATACAGATAAAGACATAGAATATTTAGCTAATGAACTAGCTTTCTATCTAAGTAGGAAAAAAATAGGAATGGGGGGTGCTTTTTAGATGGAATTTACTTTTAATGGTATAAGTAGCAGAGAATTTAATATTAAAATAAAACAATCTAATCACCTTTCTATCCCTAAGAAAAAGCTTGAATTTGTAGAAGTTCAAGGAAGGACAGATAATTTAATAATTGATGAAGGTTGCAGAGAAATGCTTGATATATCAATAGAAGCATATATAGATTGTAGAGATATTGATACTGTAACTTATGCTACAAGGCTTGATAATTGGTTAAATAGTTCTAATGGTTATCAAGATTTAATATTTAATGATGGTACTATTTTAAAAGCTATATTTGTAGGTCAGATTGATTTTAATGAGATAGTTAAAAACTTTAATGAAATACTTTTACAATTTAAAGCTTATAGGGAGAGTGATTTATAGTGATAACTTTATATAGTAAAGATTTTACAACTAAATATGGTGCTATAGATTCTCTTTGTGAAGCTTTTGTAGAAGAGGAAAGAAATGGGCTATTTGAGTTAAGCTTTATAATGCTTAATACAGATAGTCTTTTTAATTATGTAAAAGAAGAAAATATAGTAGTTGTAAATGCTAATGATACTTTATTAAATCAGAAATTCAGAATTTATATGACTAGGAAACTAATGAATAATAGGGTTGAGGTTTACGCTAGACATATATCTTTTGATTTAATGTATGACTATATAGATAATGTGTCTTTTGAAAACCAGTCTTGCGAATATGTATTAAATCAATTATTTAGAAATTCTAATTTTAGTAAACACTATAAAGGTTATTCTGATATTGTAAACGCTCAAGATTATAAAATGTCTATGGCTAATGTATTAGAAGCTATAGGAGGGAAGAAAGGATCTATAATTGACACTTTTGGAACTGGGGCTGAAATACTTAGAGATAATGAAAACATTCATGTTTTAAATAAAAGGGGATATGATAATGAAGTTACTATTGAGTATAAGAAAAATTTAACTGGATTTGAGTTGGAAGAAGATACGACTGATTTAGTAACGAGAATATCACCTTATGCAAAATATAATGATGAAGCTACAAGTGAAGAAATAACAGTAAAAGCTAGTTATATTGATAGTTCATTGATAGACAGTTATTCGCATCCTTACATAAAAGCAATTGACTACTCTGAAAAGTTTGAAGAGGGAGAGATTCCAACTATAGAGAAACTAAATCAATTTGCAAAAAATGAATACAAAAATAATAAAGTAGATATGCCCAAGCAAAACTTTAAGATTGATTTTATACCACTTTCTAAATGTGTAGGTTATGAAGGATTAGAGGATAAAATAAGCCTTTGCGATACAGTTACTATAATAGATACTAGATATAATATAAACACAAAAGCGAAGGTTATTAAGACTGTTTTTAATGTGCTTAAAAATAGATACGAAAGTATTGAATTAGGAGAGCCGAGAACTTCCTTAGGGGATATTATAGGAGGAAGTGGAAATGATGAACCTATAGTTGGACCACCTGGACCACAAGGTCCACCCGGACAAGATGGCAACTTAGGAGATTTCCCTGATAGTTTACCATCCACTCCTGTACTTACTAGTAAGCTATATGGATTTTCTAATATTGAACTTAGTTGGACCTTTGAGAATAAGGTATATTATCAATATGAGTTATATGCAAGTAAGACAAAGGACTTTACACCTAATGTGTTTGACTTAATACATGCAGGGCAAACAAGTTCTTTTTTATTTCAAGCAAAACCTAATGAAACGTGGTACTTCCGTTGTTGTGCTGTAAATACGCATGGAAATAGGACAGAATTTAGTTCTCAAATTACAGTTACTACTACAAAAGTGGATGATTTAAATAATTACTTTGAAAGTGCAGCTATAGGAAAGGCTGTAGTAGGTGCTTTAACAGCTGATTATATGGAAGCAGGAATAATTAAAGGTAACTGGATAGATGCAAAACAACTTAGTGTTACTGATGGAAATGGTAAAAGGACATTAGATATAGATTCTTTTGGTAATGTAAATTTAGATGTTACAAGTCTTAAGATACATTCTACATCTATAGATAAGGTAATAGACGATAGTGTAAATACTACAGTAAACTCTGTTCTTGATATATTTAAAGATGGTGTTTTAACTGACGTAGAAAAGAAAATACTTAAAGAGAAAAGAGAAAATCTATTAAGAGAAAAAACTGATATATTAGCACAAACTGAAATAATAAAACAAAGTGAAATGCTTATAGATACAACTGAATTAGCTGATTTAATTAAATCTGAAACTAATTATATAAGCTCTATAGATAATTTAATTATAATAATAGATAAACTATTAGAAGGAGGGGAAAATAATGGCTAGTTTAGTGGTAAGTCCAAGCGTTATAAATGTGTCTAAAATTAATCAAAATACTGTTACAGTTAATTTCACATGCGACAAAACATTAACTGATGTGAAATTAAGCACAGATAACGGAAGCACTTATAAAGACAAAGTGAGCATGACACAAACAAGTGCTATATTTGATATAAACGGTATGAGTAACAATAATTATAACTGCAAATTAAAAGGTTATTATGAGGAAAATGATAACTCTGATACAATACCAGTTACAGGTATTGAGGTGGATAACTGGGATGTCAAATTAGAAGTTGGGCAAACAAAACAGCTAAATGCAAGAATAATTCCTGCGAACGCTACAAATCAAAATGTTAATTGGTTTTCAAATAATACAAGTGTTGCAACTGTTAATTCGACAGGCTTAATAAAGGCAGTAAGGGCTGGATATGCTAAAATTACCGCAACAACAGAAGATGGAAATATTCCCTATGACGTTCATGTTAATGTTAGTGCTACGCAGACTACTGTTACTTCAGGAATAAAAACTGATCCAGAAAGTGTTACTGTTGTTAGTGGTGGCACTGCTGATATAACAATGTTATTTGGGAATGATGTTATAAACAAAAACTTAGATTTTATGAGTAGTAATGGTGCTATTGCTAGTGTATCTGATTTAGGAAGCTATAAATACAGAATAACAGGTGTAGGACAAGGTCAAACAACAATAAGATTCAGAACTTCAGATGGAAAATTTGAAACTTCTTGTTCAGTAACTGTTACTGGAGGAAGTAGTGGTGGTGGAGGAAGTACTGGTGGAGACACTTCAACAAGTAGCGAATATGCTAAATCTTGTACTTCTGAATACATCTTAGACAAAATGTATCCCATGGGACAACGACATGAAGCTATTCCTTCTGGACTAATCACAGATACATGGAAGCACAATAGTAGATGGGAAAATCAATATAGGCCAACAGCCGTAGCTCATAGTTG
>ULRM01014517.1_pt1 | contig 26113 bp, 29 predicted proteins | sample 1955551 | NCBI WGS metagenome assembly ULRM01 (sample SAMEA4835686, study PRJEB28245) | human gut metagenome | biome: gut microbiome; material: fecal sample | place: Denmark | collected 2008
TTTTTTTTAAATTTATACGACAACTCTCTTGACAAACACCGCCCCTTTTACTGCTCCTAATTCTTTTTTAGGAGCTATAATTTTAACTCCTATTTTATTCGCTATATTTTCCATAGCTTTATACATCAAATTATAATTATTAACTTCTCCATCAAGCCATCTTCCTGGAAAAATCTTAGGTAAATCTTCCGCCTTCGCATTAGTTTGAGTAACTTCAAAAACATATCCTTGGTTAAATATTAACTTACCCTTTCTTACTTCAATTTCTCCTTGCTCTATTAATCTTTTTTCTTCAAGTGTTGCTTTACTTAATTTAACTTCTTCGCCTTTTTCATTAATAAAATAATCACTAAGCTTATTAGGAACCAATATTTTTATTCCCTTTTCCCCTTTATTAACTGTAAATCCTTTCTCTTTCCAAAAAGCATATGAACCAACTGCCAATGCTCCTTTAAATTGCTCTTGAATCAGAAAAGTATTTCTAAATGAATAGTTATAAAATTTACTCATATAACTAGCAAGTTCTTTGAAATGCTCTGGAGTTGTGAAGCAATTTTCTATTCCTTCATTAGCTTTTTTCAAAAGTTCATTAACTTCTTTTTCTTTATCTTCTTTTGATTTTTTATTATATGTTTTTTTCATTTTTTCTTTCTCCTTTCCTAAAAAATTTAATAATAAAACACCAGGTATTTTACCTGGTGCTAATCTACACTATTTTCATTTACAACTTTAGTTTCTAAATCATACTCAACGATCATTGTTTCTCCATCTTCATCATTTAACTCTGCCTTTATTGATGATACATAATCTTTTGAAGCTTTAACTATAACATCTTTTTTTTCAACACTATTATATACTTTTAATTCAGTATCACTTAATGCTTCTATTACTATTCCTAAATTATTAAACATAATGTCTCACCTCCCTTCAAGTTTACATAGAATGAGAATATTCAATTTCTCTTTGTAATCTCTCATAAGCTAATTCATTTTTTATTTTTTCAAAGTCTTTATCAAATACTTTCTTTAATCTTTTTATATCTTTTGCCGTTAATACTAAATTGGTATATGAATAATTTTTTATAAAACTTTTATTATCATTTTTCTTAATAACTTCAGTTTTTATTTCTCTAAGAAGTGCATTTCCCATTCTATAATATAATTCATCTATCTTATTTTTCTTATAATTTTTATAAAAATGCTTTTCTCCTTCCCCATAGACTTCCTTTAAATATTCTTCCTCAGCATCTAAACTTTTAATTAATTCTTCAAAATCATCTTTCTTATAATTTTTTATATAGTAAGAAGTTAATTCATCTAATAATGGTTTAACTTCATGAAGAGAATTATATCCATACTGCCATTGTCTTTTATCTTCAGGTAATTTTTTTATTATCTCTGTTACTAATCTTTTCATTTCTATATCTTTATTAAAAGATATTTCTTTATTACCATTAATAATATTATTTCTCATAATATCATTAATTTTCTTTTGCTCATTACTCCTATCAATAAGAGTATTAGCAAATTTACTCTTCATTCTATATAGATTTTTATATTGCATAAATCCATCTTCCTTAGTATATCTTGTTGGATTTAATTCTACACTTGCAATATGAATATGAATATTATCTGTATTAAAGTGCATCGAAGCACTCCAAATTAAGCTATCAAAATTTTCTCTTTCTATCATTTCTGTCATGGAATTTCGTACTGCTTCCATTAATCTCTTTTTATCTAATGCACCTGTTCTCCTATCATACATTCCATGTTTCTCAAGCCATTCATTATCAAAACTAAACACATCTTGCCACATAAAACTTCCATTTTCTTGTGCAATAGAAAAACATCTTTTTAATTTTTTACTTTCATCTTCACTCAAAAAATCTCTATCACTTGTAAATAAATTTCCACACTTTTTAGGATTTCCCATATAATCATTAAATAGCGAATATTCATCAAGTTTATAATTTCTTACTGCTTCCTCTCTATCAATATAATTTATATAACTTGAAAATTTTTCACTACTTGACTTAACCCATTTTCGTTTATGAACTATTCCTACCATATTTCACCTTAATATTTTCTATCGAACCCTTTTACTATTTTTGCTTCTTTTCTCTTATCAACAAGTTCACTAGCTCTAGTTAATGCTGGAGCAATAACATCTTCTGTTGTTGCTAACCTTCCATACTCAGAAATTACAAAAAATCCATTAATCATTTCTAATAGTATTTGAGTATTTCTATCTGTATCATTACTAGCTTTCTTAATTCCTTTAAAATCTAATTTAATTTGTTCTGATACTTCCTTGGCTATTAATTTAATCATAGCTTCTGTTGTAATATCTGAATTTTGCCTATGCTCTCTAATTATTAGATCTAATGCTTCACTATTATATTTTAAATTATTCTTCTCTTTAACTTCTTCTATATACTCAATATTTTTTTCTGTTACCCAATAATGTTTTTCTTTTCTATTTGCCATTAAATTTCACCACTTTCTTTTTATTCAAGGGTTTTACCCTCGCTTCGCTCACCCATAAACTTTAAAAAAGTTTAATCAAATACCCAAAATGAATTATAAAATATCTTCAATGGAAATTACCCCTGTAGATATTTTATAAGAGCATAAAGAGAAACTGCTATCAAAATCCTTGATAGGCTAGGCAAAGCCTAGCGTTTCCATGATATCAAAATTTCTTCCAAACCTCCCATATCACGCCATATAAACGCCATACAAACGCCATATAACCTCCCGTATCACGACATATAAATTTATCTATAATCTTGCTTCTTTTCTTCAAGTTTATTAATTTTTTCTTCAAGTTCTTTTATACTATTTTCATTTTTTCTTATCCCATTTTCTAAATTTGCTATAGATGTTTTATTTGAACTTATAGTATTTTCTGTAGCTTCTATTTCACTTTCTGTTTGATATTTTTTATCTTCTTCAAGTAAATTTATTTTATTATTTATATCTTCTATCTCTGTTTTTTTATCTGATATATCTAAATTTAGTTCCTCTATTTTTGATTTTATATCATTAATTTCATTATCAATTACTTCTTTTGTATATTCATTTCTACTCTTCTTTTTTAGAGTATCATCTATTTTTATATCTCTTATATCTGAATAAAATTTAACATATTTATTATCACTAACCTCATCTTTTTCTTTTATAGTTAAAGATAATGCTTCCCATGTTCCACTTATTTCTGTTGTAATAATATAATCACTATAGGTTATTTGTACTACTTCACAAGGTATTATTTCTGTTGGATTATTTTTTTCTCTTATCATAAAATCTAAATCTAAATCACTATTTAAACTATTTTCTTTTAATTTTATTGTAAATTGTACTAACCCATTATTAGGATTATATTTTCTATCTTTTATTGAAAAAGCAATATTATTAAGATACATTTCTTGATTTATTTCTGTAGTAATCAAATTTAATTCTTTATTAAAAAGTAAATTTGATGAGAAAAAAAATAAAGCTCCCAATACAAATATTGAAGCTAAAAAATAATAAGGAATAGTTTTATTTTTTTCTATTTTTCTTTTTACAATATCAACTTTTTCTTGAATTTCATCTCTACTTATCATAAGATCACCAAACTTTCTTTTATTAAATTTAGATTATTTAACTCAATTATTATTTAATATGCCTTTAATTTTTTTCACAATTTTAGTTAACTATTCTTCTTACTTTACCATTAAATTTCTCTTTATAATAACCACTTAATTCAGAAACTGTTACTCCTGTTGAAGTTCCATCATGTAGAAATTTATTATCACCGAGGTAAATTCCGATATGTCCATCAACTGTGTATGTATCAAAAAAGATTAAATCTCCCCTTCGCATTTCACTTGCATCAACTTTTTGTCCCATATTAACTAAAGAGAATGTAACTACACTTGCTCTATCTCCAAGTTGAATACCTGCACTTGCATAACAATAATGAACGAATGAAGAACAATCAAATCTACCTGCTATTACATCAGCTTCTGTTCTTCCTCCTCCCCATACATAAGGTGATTTTCCTACCCACTTCATACCAGCTTCGATTACTGTTTCTATTATTTGATTACTACTTTGATTTAATCCAGCATTTCTAAATTCCATTGCATACTGAAAAACTTTATTAGGATAATTAAACTGTGCATTATCTAAATCTACTTTCATACCATAAGATGGACCCCCATTATAACAAGCAAAAATTCTTCTTAGTGTTTCTCTAAAATCACTATCATTTTCATCACTATTCCATTTCACTAAATCCATATTCTCATTATTATTGTAGTTAAGTTTAGGTACTTTGTTTTGCTTATACAAAACATAATTACCATAATATCTTATCTCATAAGCTCCCGCAAAAATTTGAGCCCTTGGATCATTTAAAAATATATTCCACATTTCTTCACTATCATTAAATGTATATCCATTTGCTAAATATATCTCTCCTAATCCCATATCAATTAAATATTTCCACAAATCTTTTCCACTTGATGGGTCTACTTTTTGTATTTGCATTATTCCATACGCCCCTCCATAGGAGGTATTCGGATTAAAATTACTTTCTTGTTTTGCTACTGCTGCTAAACACCAATTAGGTATATTAAATATAGTAGAAGCTTCATTAAAATAATTAACATATTCTTGTGGTACTCCCGCTACTCCTATATCAGTTATCATTCCACCACTTCCAGTATTACTTATAGAATTTTGATTTATTATAATAGATATAGTTGCTGTCATTAATAGTAGAGTAATTATCGTAACTATATTGAATGATAAAATTATTTTTATGCTATTTTTTAATAACTTTTTTTCTTTAGACAAACCTATCACTCATTTCTACTAAAAATTATTTTTAAGAAAAAAGATGTCCCCGTGGGACACCTTTCTATTAATCAACACTATATTCAACAACTTTATAATCATCATTTATTTTTAATAATTTAACTTCATAACTATCATGACCATCATTTGAAATTTGCTCATACTGATCTACTGTACTCCAACCTACCCTTACATTAAATATAATATAATCATTATCATACTCATTCTCAACTTCATAAGATTCAACTTCATCTATAATACATTTTTTAATAGTTTCATTTTTACCTAAATACATATATAATGATTCTACTTCTTCTTTAAGTGGGTCTGCTACATATTTTACTGCTAAATCTACAGTTTCCTTTGGTTTTTCTATATCAAAACTTGTAATTGCTTGTACAAAATTCTCTGCTACATTTTTAGCTTTAATTCTCTCTTTTAGAGAGAATTTACTTTCACTTAATAACTTATTGTTATATCTAATTTCTTCATCTGAACTACCTGTACCTATACTTGTTTTAAATCCTGGTTCTACTACTATATCCTCTGAATTTACTTGATTATTTTTATCAAAACCTTCTAATGCATCATCTAACTGATACTCATTATATTCTTCTTCATCTTTCTCATTAAAACTATTTGAATTTTCATCTATCATTTGAGATGTACTCTTTCTTTCCTCATTTATTTTTTTATAATTTTTAATTCCACAACTTACCCCAACAGTTATAAAAATTGCTATTGCTCCTATAATTAATAATTTTATTTTTTTACTATTCATATTAAGCACCTCCAGCGAATAATTGCTTTTCTTTATCTGTAATTTCTATATTTAATTTAATATTCTTATATCCATTTATGGCTAAAATACATTCTCCTTTTTTAAATGTTGGTACTCTTTCTATCTCACTTTCCGTTATTTGTCCGTCGAATATTTCTTTAAGTGCTTCTTTAGAGTTATTATCTTGTTGCATTATAAATTTATATTGAGTTAATTCAAATAAAGTTTTAATCTTATGCAATGCTTCGCTACTAATATTTTCAGGAACAACATCTCTAATACTTTGAGTTGCAAACATAAGACCAGCAAAATATTTTCTAGCTTCTCTCTCAAATGCTATAGCATAATCAACTGCCATTAAATTATCTGAATTTATAAATTTATGAGCTTCATCTATTAATACAAAGAATTTTTGACTATCTTCAAAACTAACTTCCCTATTATCATATAATTTCTTTGCTACTGACCCTTTTTTTAAGGCATTATTCCATAGCATTGTCATTATGTTAAATGTTTGAGCGTTGAATACCCTTTTATCAAATTGTGCTAAATTTTTAATTTCAAAACTTACTATCTGTTCATCATAGAAGTTCTCTAATGTTGAATGTCCATTAAATAATTTTCCATAATCATCAACCATACTTTCTATATTAAGTTCTATATATTCAAGTCTTTCTCTCTTGGTATCTGATAAAGTTCTTTTAACTATTTTCTTTTCAAAATCTTCATAAAGTTCTTTTCTTATATACTCCAATAAATCTTCCATTATTGGATATTCATTAGCCTTGTAAGTTGTTGCTCTACTAATTTCTATTCCATAATCTTTATAAAACTCTCTTAATATCCTTTCAAACTCTCTTACTTCAGCCTGTTCAGCATCTGGAGCAAGGCACCTATAAATCATGCTTACTTTATTTAAATGGTTCATATAACTTTGTTCTTCTAATACTTCATTGGTATCTTCATCAACAATAGTCGCAAATACTTGAAGTAAATTTATAATTCCATCAGTTCCATCTAAAGCTATAACTTTACCTCCTCGTTCTATTACCAAATCTCTGAACTCACCTGCTATATCAAATACCCTAACCATATCCCCTACTATAGATGTATTTTTTAGGAGTTTCTTTAATAAAGTCGACTTACCAGCTCCCATAAGTCCAACTACTAAAGCATTATATGACTTTCTAAAATCATTCATTGTAAATATATTAAAAAGTACATTTCCACCAGTTCTAGTTGTACCTAAATACATTCCAGTTGGATCACTTAACTCCGTAAAATGAAATGGATAACCACCCCCTAAATAAATAGAAGGTATTGGCTCCCCAACTCTTTTATTTCTAAAATAACTTTGATTAGTTGCACTCTCAAATAATGATTTCCATTCATACTCTTGCTCATTAATTAATACTGCCCCTCTATATCCTTTATTTTTTATAGCTTCTAATACTTCTTTAACTTTTATATCTAATTCTTCTAATGTTAAAGCTGATACATAATATCTAATAGTTACTAGCTTAATAACTTCTTCATGTTGAGTTATGTCATCTACTAACCCTTGTAGTTTTTCTACTTCGGCTGAAGCCTTTATCCTATCAATATTAGTTGCTGCATCATCTATTCTTGTATATTGCTCTGATATAGACCTTTCTATCTGCTCTAAGATTTTATTTTGATTTTCTGTTGAAATATCAACTGTTACTATTACATTAGATAAATCTGTTAAATCTTCAAGCCAAAAATTCTCTACTCTTGTTTTAAATTCATATATTCTTATACAACTCTCATATCCATCACCTTTTATTATTGCTCTATCTGAAAAGCTAATTCCACCAACTGGCTGAATAGCCTTTAATAAATATGGATTGTATTCTATCTTTTTTCTTAATGCCATCTGCTTCACTCCCTATTTTTCCATAAATAAAAGAGAATGCTTATACATTCTCTTTTCTAAAAATAAAATTCTACAATTATTTTTATTTCTTGTTTCAAATTAAATATTTTTTCTTTTAGTCCAGTTTAAAATTATTTCCGTATCACTTTTTTCATCTTCTGGATTTTCATAGTAACAAAAACTTAAATTCTTATCTATACCTAAAACTTCATATAATTCAGGTCTTAAAATTCTTGTTTTATTATCATTATAAACACTTCTTTCTCGTAGTGTTCCATCAGCTCGCTTTGAATTTCTTTTTACTTTATAGCAATATATTTTATTTGGATTTTCTGAACTATCTTTATTTAAAGATATACACATAACTTTTTTTTGAATATCATTTTTATTATTAATTACTTTTGTCGGAATATATTTAGAGAAATATACACTAAATTGTTTCATAATCTCTCCTATATTCTCTCCATATTTAATACCAAAATATTCTCTTAATTTTTTTGTTTCAACCATAAGTCTATATGAATTAGCTGGAACTAATAATTTATTTTGAATATCATCTTGTTTTAAAAATTCAAGTTTTAAAAGAGCATATTGTGGTCTTTCTTCTTTTGGATCATATAACTTTACTAATACTATATAGTTTGATTTATTATAATTAAATAAGAATGAATCTATACACCAACCATTCTCTTCCATGCTTTTTTTCAATAACTGTAAATTTTTCAGAATCATTTTCTAACTCCCCCTATGAAATTACTAACTTCTCCATAGGTATATTATAACATCTCTCTTTATATTAGCAGAATCAACTTAATTTATAGTTACTTTATTTTTCGTCTATATTCACAAGTTTAATCATTCCATCTTTGTTATTTATAATATCCAAAAAGCTTATATAGGGCACCTTATTCTCATCTATTCCATAGGAATATACAAAGAATTCATTAAGAAATATACTTGAAAATATAATCATACGCCCTTCATCTACAGCATAAAATATTGCGTAACTTTCTTTATCTTCAAAAATACACTCACCAATTATTTTCACTAAATTATTAGTTATATCGTACACTTTAATTGTTCCATTAAAATTGCTTTTTATAAACTCCATCATGTCCTTAAAGCTACCTCTATATTCTCCTTCTTCAGTGTATCTTGTATAGTTCCAATTTTTTTGCATATTTACACACCTTCCTACATTAGTTTTGTATTTGGATTATTTAATTTAAACAATATTTTTAATTTCTTTTCTAAATCTAAAGGAATAAGTTGAACTGCTATATTTTGACTTCTAAATAATGTTCTCTTAATGCTTTCTTTCTCTTCAGTATCTTTAATAAATATCATGATATAAAATTCTCTATTTTGCCTAGTTGACTCTAAATACACTAATTGTTCCAACTCTTCTATTAATTCATAATAATATTTTTCATTATCACACTCTTTTATTTTCTTCTTGATAAACTCTTGTTGCTTTAATGTATTAACTGGAAAATTCATAGTTATTAATTTTATATCAAATGGATATGATCTTAAAAATGCTATAAAATTATATATATTCATTGTAGTTTCAACATCAGTTAAAGAATATATATCTTTACTATCAATTTGAAATATATCTAAATATCCATTTTTCATTATTATACTGTCATCATCATCTACATCTACAAATCCTAATAGCTCCTTAGTAGAAGCTAATACATCTTTGTTAGCTTTTCTTATTTCTTTTAACTCTAACTTTTTCTGTTTCTTTTCCTCTTTCTTTATCTTTTTTTCTTCTTTTGTTAGTTTTACTTTTATATTCTTTTTCTCCTTTTCTATTTTAATATCATCAAATTTTCTTACTGCCACTTTTTAATTCCTCCCAAAATAATAGGAATGGTATTTCTACCACTCCTATTCTCTTATATAAGCTTTTCTGTTTCTAACTAAAGCATAATATATACTTTGATACTTTCTTCTCTTTGGATTAATTGAACTATTACTCCTAAAATAAAGTCCCATAATAGCCATAAAAATATAATAAAAAGTTCTTAATGGAGGATATACTAAAAAATTTAATATCCATACAACACACATAAATATTCCCATAAAAACTAAATCAAAAACATATAGGTTTTTTGTTAATTTAACTGATGACGAAATTTCCTTTGGTAAAACGTATGCCATTATTTCTTCCTTCCTTTCTTGCCTTTATTTCTATTTTTAATATCCCATTTACTTGTAGTATTGTATCCTAAGCTATAAGCTCTATTAATGTTATCAACAAATCTTGATCCTTGTACTTTATCTTTCATATATTGTCCAATGTTTCTATCTTCCATTTGTCCCTTAACTTCTTTTCTTCCACCATTGTTATTTTCAGAGTTATTATTATTTGTAGATTCATTAGCTACCTTAGCGTTATTATTAGTTGCTACATTTGTTTTATCTTCAGTATTAGATTTTATATTCTTAGTATTTATATTTTCTTTTGCATTTCCCATGCCCACACTATCTGTATTATTTTTATTTATAGAATTTATTGAATCTCCTATATCCTTAAATTTATCAGCTGGTGAATTTAAATTAGCTTCACTATTTTTAACCACCTTCATTCCTTCTTGTATAGCTTGTCCTTCTAATCCTTTTGATTTATTAGCTTCTATATTATTCTTATCAAAATCTTTATTTGGATTATTTCTTAGATTTTCTATATCTTTGAACTTATCATTTAAGGAATTTAAATTAGCTTCACTATTTTTAACCACTTTCATTCCTTCTTGTGTAGTCTTTCCATCTAATCCTTTTGATTTATTAGCTTCTACATTATTTTTACTAAAATCTTTGTTTGGATTATTTGTTGAACTTTTTATGTCTTTGAATTCATCACCTGGAGAATTTAAATTACTTGCATTATTTTTAACTGCTTTTATTCCTTCTTGTACAGTCTTTCCATCTAATCCTTTTGATTCATTATTTTCTATGTTATTCTTACCAAAATCTTTGTTTGGATTATTTCTTAGATTTTCTATATCTTTGAACTTATCATTTAAGGAATTTAAATTAGCTTTATTATTTTTACTTGCTTTCATTTGATCTTGTAAGCTTTCTCCAACTAAGATTCCTGCTTTATCTCCATTTTTATTTTTCGTATTAATATCATTATCTGAATTATTTTTAAGTTCTTCTATATCCTTAAATTTATCATTTATAGTATTTAAATCTGCTTCATTATCTTTACTTGCTTTCATTTGGCTTGGTTGACTATCTACAGTTTTATCTTGCTTTTTAATATCTGAATCATTTTCTTTATTAGGTATATTATTTTTATCTTTTCCTGCAAACATTCCTGACATAGCTCCACTAGCACCAGCCATGCCTAAAGCTAATCCATTTCCTAATTTAGGTACTACTCCAGCTAATAATTTTCCTGAATTTAATGCTCCCTTTGCTACTCCATATCCAGCCATTAAAGTTCCCCATGAACTCTTTAACCCTGCATCTATTCCCAGTATTCTCTCAACTAAATTAGGACCATCTATAACCGCTATTGCTCCACCTACAATAAATAATATTTTTAATATCCCATTATTGCCTAATCCATTAGCAACAAGACTTTTAGTTATCCATGAATTATATAACATATACATATTAGTTAATACAGCAGTAATAAATATAACTATAAATATGGATATTATATGCTTTACCATTTCCTTTAATCTTTTACCATCACTTATATCAGCAAATGCTAGTAATGTTATAAAAAGTTTATTAAATGCCAACTCAAATAATAATCTTATAACTTTTAACATAATGCAAACAAATGCTATTCCAATAGCTCCAAGAGAGATGATTACTGAAATGAAATCAATATTATATCTATAATACATTTCATCTATTGAAAACCAACCCTTCTCTAACTTAACTAATTTTTTATCTCCATTTTCTTTAAAAATTATCTTTTTCTTAAATAAATCTGAATCTTTAACTTCGCTGGTATCAAGAGCTTCATTTATATCTATATTATATATACTATCTGCACTTATATTATTTTTTTCTCCTGCCAGGTTAAAATCATTATCATCCAAATAATATATATCATATAAGCTTTCTTTAACTAATGTATTTGTTAGGCTTTGATTAGAATTATTTATACTACTTATTGCTACTTTAGTTATATCATTCATCTTTGTCATAAAAGTTGAAAGTAATACTACTACTAATATTGAAAATAATATATTTGATGGTAATTCGTTTCTATTTTGTTGCCTGTTAAATATAATTCTAAATCCTAGTATACCAATTGAAATAGCAAGTATAGTCCAAACTAAAGGTTCATATTTATCTATTAATTGATTTACTTCCGAACTATTGAAAAATCCGTTTATTGTATATACTTTATTAGCCGTACTTTCTATACCATTCACTAATTTAGCAAGTAAGGTTATTAATCCCCAACCTAACCACCTAATACAACTTTCAAATACATTTCCTAATTCAAGAACTCCATTCTCAATTAATGTATAAAGTGTATCCAAAAATTTCACCCCCTACTTAATCTCTTAATTTCTTCTTCTCCTATTTTTATATAAGTATTTAACTTTTCATTATTAATTTCATTTGCTACCTTATACAAATTACTCCACATGGAGTTTTCATTAAAAATTTCAATACCTTTCTTTCTCATTTCTATTTCTCGATTAATATTATCAAGGTCTTTAGGAGTAAATATTCTTCCTAGCTCTATAGCTTTGTCTTTTGCTTTATACTCATTAACTACTTCTTCAATTATTGGCTTATTTGGTATACTATTTTCTTCTTTATCATCTTTAAATAGTATTAACTCTTTCAAATTCACATTTCTATGAAGAGTTGGGATTTCTTCATTTATAAGATTCTTTGTATTATCAAAGAAATCTCCTAAATATTCATATCTATATTTAAGAGTATGCTCTGCCGTATTAAAAATAGGAAATGGTCTAATTTTATTTCCTTTTGTATCTCTTCGCTTAGTACCTCTAACAATAATAACTTCACCTTCTTCTAAGTGCATCAATTCATCTGTAGTTAGTAACTTTCTTCCATCAACACTTTCAGTTTGATGTTTAGTTGTATCAAGTATTTCTCCACTTCTTGAATAAGTTGTTATAGTTTTATCACCTAATAACTTTGAAAATTCTTCAGCGGTTTCTACTTCATTAGTAAATATATAAAACTTATTAGAACAATTTCCTAATATAGTTTTATAGTCATCTCCATATAATTTTTTTAATTGTGATATACCTTGAATGATTAAATTAAATTTAATATTTCTACCTAAACAAACAGTTATTATGTTAGCCATACTTTCTATGGCTGGCATATTACCAAACTCATCTAATAAGAAGATAACTTCTCTATCACATTTAGCAGGGATATTGAATGTGGCTTCTTTTGCTAAAACATAATATAATTGTCTAACGAATATACTTGCAATAACATGATTAGATGTATCATAATCGGGAACTGTCATAAATAAAGCTACTGGTCTATTATCTTCTGATTTAAAGCCTATATCTTTTAAATCTATAGAATTTTTAGATGTTAACTTTGCTATTTCATCCATAGTAAATATATTAAGCTCTGACATTGCAACACTAAATATAGACCCCCTAGCTTCTCCTTTAGAGAAGTTAGACGTTGCATACTGCATTTTTGCTACTGATTCTACTGGTAACTTTGAAAAATACTTATCTAATTCATTATTACCTTTAATATCTGTCTTAGAACCTAATTCCGATAACATATTAGCAACTGTATAAAGAGTTATTTTAGACTTTATTTTTTTAATATCTTTTTCTAAGTTACTTATTAATTTATCTTTATTTTTCTTATCACTATTTTCTAATTCAGCTATCTTTTTATAATATATCTTGCAATCATCAAAGCATTTTTCTGTAACTGCAAGAATTAAAGCATTAACTAAACTCATAGCTGAATTTTGCCAAAAAGGGTCTTTGGTATCTGGTTTATAATAAAGCATATGAGTTAATGTCTTACATAATCCTTGAGCTGTGCTATAGTCCTCTTTCTCATAAGCATCTATTACTAACTGAAGTGGATTATAACTCATTGAATTTAATGGATTTATTAAGTTTAAAACTTCTACTCTATATCCTCTAGCTTCAAGTATCTCTTTTGAAGCACCATACAACTCAGCCTTTGGATCATTGACCACCAACGAAGCTTTTTCCTCCGCTCTTGAATATAAATCAATAGTTGGAAATACAAATAATTCACCTTTACCACTTCTAGTTGTTCCAATAATAAGGTTATTTGTTGCACTATCATCTATAAATAATCTATCCCTATCTCTTGAAATAATAACTCCACCTTTTCCCGAATAGCCTCCTTGTTCTCTTTCTTCTGGTGTTTCAATCTCATAAACACTTTTATATTGCTCTTTTATTTCTTCCATAGTAGTAAATCTACTGGTGCCTTTTTGCCCCTCACTTATATCCTTAAATGATGCCCTAAAGTTAAAAATAAATTTAATCAATACTAATGTCATTATTCCATATGCTAATAAATACAATAATGGATACCCAAAATTAGGCATAAATAAGTTGAATAAAATATTAAATTTACTTTCTCCTCCTGCTAACATTAAAAACATTGCATCTATAGAGTTAGAAATTAAATTAACAAAAATAGTTACCAGTAAAAACACACCTATTATAAAAGATAATAGTATCTTTTTATCAGCTAACCGTTTTATTAATTTCATTTCTCTATTAGCTTCTTTTTCATCTAATAAATCATTTAATTCTTTTTTTACATCTGAAATAAATTTCTTCATATATCCTCCTATAATAAAAGGGAAGATTAAATCTTCCCTTTTTTAAAATGTTATTTTTGATTCTAAGAAAGTGGCTATTGCAGAAGCACCTAATATAAAAATAAGCCCTACTCCTGCTCCTATGTACCAAGGTTTAGCCTTTCTTAATCCTTCAGCTCCTCCAAATATCTGTTGAAATCCACCTACTCCAAAAGCTATAGCTGCTCCAACTACACCTAAAATTTGCATCCATCCAATAAATTCATTCCCCATATTTGCTAATTGTTGTACAACATCCATTTATTTTTCCTCCTTAAATCTATCTTCTTTTACTATTTCTTCTACATCTATAAGATTTTCTTCACAAAATTTATTTAATGCTAAAGTATTGTAGTCTAATACTTTAAGAACTTTATCAAGTAGAATTTCATATTTTCCTTCATACTCTACTAATTTATCAAGATATAAAAATTGTCTTTCTAAATATGTTTTTAAAAACTCATTTCTACTTTTATATCCTAATTCTTTTGCTTTTTCATCAATTTTACTAATTGTTGCTTTTGATAGTTCTCTAATTATTATGTCTGCTATAATTAATTCCCCATTTCTTTTTTCAAATTTAAGCTTTCCTTCAACAACTTTGAATTTGTAAATATAACATTCCTATGTTGTTCATTTAACCATTCTTCATAAGTTTTGCCACTTGCTTCAATTACCGCAACTGCAATTTCTTTAATATCTTTATCAAGCTTTTCTCCTGCCATATAATCACCTCCCTTCAAAAAAAAGAACCTCTCGGCTATTGCCTGTCAGAAGTTCTTTTCTAAAAATATTTATATTAAAAAGGTGTCCTTCGGGAACACCTTTATTTTAATGACTTTAAACTCTCTGCTATTTCAACTTTTAATATTTCTTTAACTTTTCCTTGTCCATTTATTACTTTTTCATTTTTGCAATCCATTGTTTTGCAATGCTCTAATCTATCTTTTCTCAAACCACATAATATAATCAAACAGTTTAAAAATTATATACCTTGTCTTGCTCCACAATATAACATTTTCATCTTCATTACTTATGGATTTAAAAATATAAAAACCTTTATCAGTTAGAATTTTAGAAATTTTAAAATTAAAGTAGTCGAACATAAAAGTTTTTGGAGAATCTAAGAGTTTAATTTTATTTTTTAATATTTCTTCATAATTATTTCCAAATTCTTCTGTTAAGCAATCATTTATATTATTATTTATTTCAAAATCAACACAAAATTCTTTGTTTATCATAGCTTTTTTAATTTTTTCTTCTAACATATTAATTATTTTATCTTGATACTTTAGTATAATAGTATCTGCAAATTTTTCATTTTCTATATTTATTTCACTTAATTCATTTTTTAAACACTTCAGATTGTTCATCTTTTTATCGCCCTTCTACTTTAATTTTTTATTTATGATTTTATTTATAAATCTAGTTTGATTTTTGCTATGCTCTATCATCTCTGTAAAGTCATACCACTTTCTATTTTTAAAAGGATTAAGTTGACTATTTTGACATTTGTATTTTTCTATATGCCTATCTGCTTTTCCCATATTATTTCCTTTCTAAAAAGTGTTCCCCAGGAACACTTTAAGCTACTACCGCACTTCACATTAACTTACTCGCTTTGCTCCGTTACTTAATATTCCGTTTGGTCTACTTTATACTTCTATCTCAAAATCATCAAAATTCTCATCTATAAATTGTAATAAAACATTATATAGTAATATATTTATTGACCTACATTCTCTTATATATTTATCTACATATATTTCATATACTCTTATATTTTCTTCTGTTGTTAAATTAATTGTTACCCTACTTGATCTTGCTTCATTTGAAGTACCATAAATAAGTTTATCTTTATTTAATACTGGTTCATCTAACCATTTCCTTATAATATCATTAGCCAATTGATTGTACTTAATCTTCTGTCTATGCAATCCGTTCTTCACTATATACTCTTCTAGTTTTATTCTAATTTCTTCAGTAATTCTTATTGCTATTTTTTCTATTGCCATCTCTAATTTCTACCTCCTAATAATAAAAGATGTCCCCTAAGGACACTTTTTTCTAAATTTCTTTGTAATATGAATAATATTTTGAATTATTCACCAACTTAAAAACTTCTTTAATTAATTTCATCAAAGTAATTCTATCCTTTAATCAAATTAATCAAAGAATACTAACTCAACTCTTAATTTTTCAATAATAAAAAGATGTCCCCTAGGAACACCTTTTTCATTTATCTTATTTTTTCATCTACAACTAATCCATTTACAAGTAATCTATTAGAAGTACCAGCTTTTCCGTAGCAAGTAACAAGATTAAACATTTGAGTAGTTGAATATTCTATTGTTGGCTTATCTAAAATACTATCAGAATAATTGTTTTTATTAACTATTCTTGAAAGTAATGAAAGATAATCTGCTGTACCTAATTCATATTCATTACTAAATACATCATCATTTTCATTTGCTATAAATACTGAAAATATATTACACTTCATAACTTTTCTTTCAGTATAAATATAAAAATATCTATTTTCCTTTAGAAAATCTATGTCTATATATCTTTTTAATTCACCAAACATTTGTCCATTAGCCATGTTGTGACCAAAAATAAAAGTGTTACCCTTGGTAAAGTTTGTACCACTATAAGTAAATATCGAGCCTAAGGGGGTATACTCTCTATTTAAATTCTTATCAATGTACTCTTCATCACTACTTCCAACTAATATAGGATAATCTATATTAGTTCCAGGAACATAAATCCATGCTTCTATATCTTCATTTATAGCTTTTAGTTTTTCAAAGTCGATTACTCTTTCTAATGAATCACTTGTATTACTTGTTGCAATTTCTCTTATACTTTGATTTTTTACTTTATTATCAATTAAATATTTAGCATCATTTATTCCGTTAATTAAAAAAATTAACCCAAATATTAATAATATACTTGCTACAACTTTTCTCATCCTACTGCCTTTCCTTTTTCTTTGAACCTAAAAATAAAAGAACACTTCCGATTAAACAAATACTACCTACTGCTACATTAACAATAACTTTATCATTATATCCTGTAGCTGGAACTTTAGATTTTTCTTTTTCTGGTATTTCAGTATGCTTTGGAATCACTTCTAAATCATACATCATACCTTCAGTTTCACTCCAACATGGAATTGAAATAATAAAAGGTGTTATATTATCGTAATCAGCTATTTCACTAGCATACACCAAATACACACCTACATCTAAATTATCTATACTACATTCACCATTAGTATTAGTTTCCATAACATTGTCAGTTGAAACTACTTCTTTAAATAATTCTGCTGCTATCTCTAAATCACTAGCAGTCTTTATATTATTCAAATCAACTTCTACATCTGAATACTGACTTTTAACTTGATATTCACCTTTTTCAATATCAGCTATTTTAGAAATTGAAAATTTAACTCCTGCTTTACTACTATTCTTGCTTGTGTCTGATAGTTTTATTTTTAAACTACCAGTTGCCTGAGATATTTCGCTTTCATCTAATGTTTCTAATACTTCGCTAGATGGCATAACAACAGTTCCATCACCTTTATTAATAACCACCGAATCTGTTATTATTGCTCTAGTAGAAGGTTTGTCAGTTGCATAAGCATTTGTAGTAAATAATCCTACCATTAAAGTCATTGCTGATAATATACAACTAATTTTCTTTACAGCCATTCTTTTTCTCCCTTCTTTCCTTTAATTTCATTCCAATAACTATTGTTACAAAACCAAAAGGAATAATAGTAAATATCACTTCTCTCATAGACATTGAATTCTTTTTAATGCCTTCATAAACACTTTTTTCGTAAGTAGTTCTTTCACCAGTTACTACTAATCTATGAGTATTTACTCCATAAGGAGTACAAGTTATAAGTGACACTAAATCTCTACCTTCTTCTATTTCTAATGAAGATACATCTTCAGGCTCTATAACTTGTATATTAACTACTTTATAAGCTAAAGTTTCATTTAAAACACTTATAAAAAATAAATCATTTAATTCTAATTCATCTAATCTAGTAAATAACTTTGAACTTGGCAATCCTCTATGACCTGTTAATATACTTTTTGTACTACTTCCACCAATAGGTAAAGAACTTCCATTAACATGTCCAACACCAGCAGATAATACTTCATCTGATGTACCATGATATATAGGAAGATTTACACTTATTTTAGGAATTTCTATGCTTCCCATTATTCCATTTCCCATGTTTAAAGTTTGATTATAATTTTCTTCACTTAGAATATTTATTTCTTCAGAATTTAAAACTGATGTTTTACTTCTAAATAAAGCTCTATTATATTCATCTGCCTTTGTTAATGTATCTTCAATAGAAGAACTAGATGAGTTTTCTATCATCTGTTGATATGTAGCAACAACGTCTTTTTGAGCCTGTTGCTGAACTATCCCACTAACTAAAGGGTATAAACATAATATTAAGCCGATTAAAAAACTTATCTTCTTTAATATTTCATTCTTACCCATTTCTATTACCTATCTTATTCTTATTTATTTTTCTTTTTTCTAGCAACTGAATAAGTCATTAATCCACTACCTAAGCTAACTGCTAATAATGTTCCTACTGATCCCGTTACAGGCAACTTAGTTCCAACTTTATTAACTACATTTAAATTTAAAGAACCATTATTTACATCTGTAGTTAAATTTAAATCTTCAGTATTAAATATTCCTGAATAGAATGATTTAATCTTAGCAGTAGCTTCTAAAGTTTTTAAAGTTTTTTCTGTAGCTCCATCTCCTTTAACATAGAAGTTTCTATTAGTTGTATAAGTTGGTACTACATTAATTTCTATTGGGTCTAATAAAGGTCTATAGCCATCGGGAGCATCAGTTTCTTTTAAATAGTATGTTCCTTGGTCTAAACCAATAATGTTAAATACCCCTTGGTCATTTGATACCATTTCTACTGCATCATTTGGTCTAGTTCCACCTACATGGTCATTTCCACCTACACTATCTCTATTAATAACTATATATCCATCAGAACTTTGCTTTACATATACTTCTTCTGTGCAATCTTTGTCAGCGTAAAGTCTAAACTTAGCCCCTTCTAAATTTGTTCCATGGTCGTTAGTTTTTACACCATCTATTCTAAATGTAAAGCAAACAACTGTATCCCAAGGAGTTAATCCAGTTTCTCCTTGACCATTTCCATCTGGATCATTTGAAAATTCTAGCCTTACATCATTCTCAAAACCTGGTCTACCTGTATCATTAGCTGCTTTATCATTTAAAGTAGCATCATATCTTAATACAACAGTTTGTCCATATTCATTTTCACCTAAAGCATTCATATTGTTAAATTCTCTATCAACAATTGACTTTATATCAGTTATTTCAACTTTGAAAGTTTCTCCATTACCTGGATTTTCAACAACATTGAATTCATTTGATTTTAATGTATAACTTTTAGTATCTGACTGAATTACAATAGATACAGTATCTTTCTTAAATGTTAAAGCTTCATCCATAACGTCATGCCAGCAATAATAATAAGTATCATATCCATTCATATTTGGAATATTAGACTCAAACTTATACGGTACCGTTTGACCAATCTCATAATCTCCTATATCATTCCAACCGCTATCACCTATAATATCTTTATTATCATCCTCTTGTATTTTCTTTGTTACAGTAGGATAATCTGACTTTATTTGAATTTCAGCATTTGGATTCGCAGTATTAACCATACAAAGAGAACTAGCTGAATGAGTATCTCCTACAGCAGTTACTTCATCTATGATATAGTACCCGTAATCTATACCATTAATAACTATGCTATTATCCGCTTTTACTTCACTTACATTGATAACATCACCCTTTATTCCTAGTCTTGTGATTTCATTTCTTAATTCTTCTACAAAATATCTAAAATCACTATAACGTCCTTCTAAAGTTTGATCTGCATGAGCACCTTCAACTACATTTGTATTAATTGATTGAATATAATCTATAATTTCATATTCAGTTACTTGTGAAGCAGTTTTATTTAATTTCTTTCCAACTATATTTCTTAATGCTGGAGCATAAGTATCGTCTAATGTATAATTTATTGATTCTAGACCAGCAGAGTTTTCAGCATTAAATATTTTATAAACGTTAAACTTCTTACCTACTAATGTTTGTGCTGAATTACCAGCAATAGTTATTTGTGCACTTCCACGACCTAAATTAGCTTCTCCCCTCGGAGTCCCTACTTCCGCTCTAGTTTCAATTGTTGTAATATCTAAATTTTCAGCAAATGTATTTACAGTTGACATTTGACACAAAATTACTCCAGCTAATGCTAATGAACAAAATATTTTTCTCGTTTTCTTATTTATCACTTAAACCCCTCCATAATAAAAAGTGTTCCTGGGGAACACTTTAAAATATTATTTATTTTCTTTTTTCTTTTTACTTGAAATTAATGAATAAGACATTAGTCCTACACCTGCTAATACTAATGGTATCATTAACCAAGAACCCGTTTTAGGTAACTTCATAGTAGCAATATTAACTACTTTTAAATTTAACTCTCTATCTGCTGAAGTTCCGCTTAAATATATACTATTATTTGAATTTGTATCATTTACCGTATACTTAACACCATCTATATAATAATCAAACTTACCTTGAGCTGGTATTGATTCAACATATATTTCATATACATGAACTTTACCATCTGCATCTACTGGTATTCTGTACCCTTTAGGTGCTTTCGTTTCTTTTAAATAATACTTAATTCCTACTTTTAAATTTTTAAATGATAATTTACCCTTGTTATCACTTATTTGAGTATCTAACACATTATTACACTCTTTATCAGAATATAAAGTAAACTCTGCTCCTTCTAAAACCTTACTATCATCATTAACTTTTAATAGATTTAAACTATAAGGCTTTAACTCATTACTAACAGTTAAAAATCCATCTCCATTAGACTCTGAATAAGTCATACCTAAATTTGTAGTATTACTAATAACTCTTATTGTATTCTCAGATGTAACTTCAAATTTAAATTCATTACTATTAATCTCATATCCTGCAACGGCTTCTGACTCTACAATAGTATGAATTCCCTGTGTTAATCCTTTAATAACTATTTCTCCATTTGAATCAGTTTTTAACTCTTCTATACTTCCATCTGGTAAAGTATGTTTAAACTTAGTATTTGGTATTACAATATCAGTTCCACTTTGAACTTTCTTTATTGTAAACTCTAATACATCTTCTTTTACTATTTGCTCATTATAAGTGCTAACACTTTCTGCCGTCCCATTAGGAGTTATTCTTCTTACAAAAATCTCTGAATTTATCTTATATCCCTCTGGAGCCTTAGTTTCTTGAATTGTTAATGTTCCCAAAGGTAATGTTGGAACCCCTGAAGAATGATACCAAAAATCATCACCAGAAACTTTGTGGGCATTATCTAAATAAGCTCTTCCCTTGTTATCTGTCTTTAATACCCATGTTCTTGTAGGATTAACTCCTAAATCTGCTGGATTAACTCCCTCATCATATTCTCCTGCATAAAATTTAACTGTAAAATGAGCATTAGCTAAAGATACATTTCCGATACTAGAAGAATTACCTGTATCTGCATCTACTTTCTTCAATAATATACCTACTGGGTCAGTTTGTGGTTTATCAGTATATTTACCAACTGCTTTACTTCCCGAATGAACAGAAATAGAATAAATTGTATTATCTAAAGCATATCCCTTAGGTGCTGTTTTTTCTTTTATATAATACGTACCTTCATCCAACTCTATAATTTGTGACCAACCATCACTTCCTATAGTCAATGTTGCAATTTCTCCTGTAGCATTAGAATTAGTATAAACCCCATATACTGCTCCTGCTATAGAGTAATAATTATTATTGTTTGTTATTTCAGGCTTCGCTGAAGATTTATATATTTGAAGTGACCCTTTTGGAGAGTATTCCCAATATGCTAAATCTTGTGTACTTCCACCATTTGTTTGTACCACATAAACTTTGAAACTACTTGGTGGAGAAGCTAATTGTGATACTTGATTTACAAAAGATGTAGCAGTAGAACCACCAGTTCCTGTATAGGCTTTAGATAATCCTAATGATGTAATGACCCAGCCATAATTACCTGTCATATTAGATAATTGTCCTGGTCCTCCATATCCATAATATAAAACTTTTCTAACAAGATCATTAGTATTTAAGCTTGGAGTTCCTGTTGAAGAACCCTTAGCTGGAGTAGTTTTACTATGTTGTGCACAAAAAGCCATGCGACCATCTACCTCAAATTTACCAACTGTTGATTGCCCATAACTAACCATTTCATAATATGTGACTGTTTTTAATAAACTACCATACTTTAATTTTTTTGCCCAACTATCCAGTTCTTCATTAGTTACAGTATCTACTAAAATATTAGCTCCAATATCTTCAATATCAGCTTCACTTTTACCTCTATAAAAGTCATCTATTAAGAAATAATCTTCATCAATCCAATCTAAAAGCCCTAGTTCTGTAGCTTTTATTTTTCTTGCTTCAATTTGTTCAGGCAACATTTTTACTCCCTGAATATATTGATTTATAATTTCTATTTCTTTTAATTGTTCTTCTGTTAATACTTCTTCTAAATCAGATGTTTCTTTAATTTCTTCTTCATTATTTTCAACTTTTTCTAAAGCTCCATTATTAGCTTCTTCTTTTAGTTCTTGATTACTTTCTTCTTTTGAAAAACTTATGTTAATATATGTTCCATCAGCTTTATGACTGACATTATACATTCTACTTTTACCACTTTCTTTGAAAGCAGACTCTATTCCTTCAACGGAAGATATATAATATCCATCATTAGGTGTTATAGTTATTTTTAATTTAGTATCTAATGTACAATTTGCACTAAAAACATCTTCATCTTCCAAAGAATACTTAGAATAACCATCATCAACTATAACTTTTCCATTACCATTAACCCTTATTTCTAACTTTGAAACTTTATTCATAGGTATAGCTTGTATAGCTTGTATTCCCATACCAAAGAACAAACTAATCATTAGAAATAAACTTAAAAGTCTTTTAAGCTTTTTCACTTTCACCCCTCCTTATACTTTTTTATTTTTTTCAATCATTTCTATACAATACTTACAAACATGGTCTCCATTTAATACAATAGCTCCACACATTACACAAGTATTCATTACCTTTCCCCCCTCCACGAAAATTAATATATAAAAAAGACACCTGTAAAAATTATTTACAAATGTCTTTAATATCTAATAGATATTATCTTTTTATTTTCCTTATTTCTAAATTTAAAATAACACTCACTTTCCCCTATAAGTTCATACTTTTTAATATTTAAACCTTTATCATTTAATGCAACGATATGTCTTAATCTCAAATTCACAATAAATATCCCCTCTCTAAAAAAACATATAAAAAAGAACCTATTCTTAACTAGAATAGATTCTTTTTTATATACTTTCTTTAAACTATTTAGTTGCTCCACAACTACTACATTTATATCCACTTAATACTTTTTCAGTCCATGCTGCTTTATCTACTATCCATTTTTTCTCATAAACTGCATCGTGTTTTATAGTATTAGTTCCAACTTGTACTTGCTTCCATTCTGATCGCCAACTTCCTTTTCCCCCATTTTCCAAATGATTGAATATATGATCATAAACATTATCTACCGTTAATTCTGCTCCACAATCATTACATATCATAACTTCTTTCTCTTCATAAACTGGAACTGATTCAGTCCAAGCATCTTTAACTAATACATTTTCCCAATGACCTTCCTCTGCATGAGAAACATCTTTATATACTTCTACCCAAGTATGAGTATGCTCATTCTTGTTTGAATTATTATTACTTGTATTATTTTCATTTTTATGTGAGTTACTGTTGTTTATATTATTATTTGATGTAGTATTGCTTGTGTTATTGCTAGTTGAATTGCTACTACTATTACTTTCTTTATTATCAGCAATATTTTCTACATTACTTTTATTGCTATTACTTTCTGTTGCAGATTCTTCTTGGCTTGTACTATTTTCATTATCATGATTACAATTTTCATCGTGTACATGATTATCAGAGTCTTGAACTACTTCTTCATTTTCATTTATATCTTCTAAAGTTAGTTCTTCATTCTTATCTACATTTTCATCCTCTATTACATTATCAGAGTATTGCTTATCTACTAATACTTTATTATCTTCAACAAAATTATTATATAAAATTGTTGCTCCTGATATTGCTATTATTAAAGCTCCTGCTACTGCACCACTTACCGCCATTACTTTTTTATTCTTTAATATTGCTCTTTTACTATTCAATATTTCTTTTATTTTTTCAATTCTCATAAAAAAACACCTCTCATTTTGTGTTCCTCGGGAACATCTTTTATTTATTGGGGAGATAATCTCCCCTTGATAAACTTACAGTACCCATTATTAATTTTTGCAATTATGTCTGTAATCCCTTTTCACAAGTCCTGTAAATTATTTGCTAATTTATTTATATAAAAATGTTTTATTATATTCTCTAATTCCTTCGTTCTCTAATCTTTTTGGCATATCATTAGTATATTCATATCCATGCCTTTTAGCTTTTTCTGTATCTAAAACTAAATCGCCTAAAGAATTATTCTTATATGCTGATAAACTTGCTCTAATTAATGATCCATTGCTCATAAATTTACTAATTTCATAATTTATAGCTTTATCTATTTCTCTTAATTCTATTTGCTTTAGTTTTCTATCACGTTCAAATATGATTTTCTTCTTTTTCAAATATTGTATTCTTTTTTGAGTTGCCTCTTTTGTTCTATTTAATTTTATTGAAATCTCTAAAGCTGTGCAACCATTATTAAACATTTCTATTAATATTTTGTCATCTTCTCTCCAACTTCCCTTATTAACCATAGCCCCTCCTAAAAAAGTGTATAGTTCACCCAAACCGCTAGGGTGGAAAATTCTTATTTCCTTTAAATTTTCAATTTATATAATATTTTTCTTTATTTCGAAAAATACTATGTTTGAATAATAACATATTGGAAAGTTTTTTGTCAATTATTTATTGATTTTTTTATTGTGATTTTGTTAATTTTTAATTGATACCCTCTTTTTTTATTTTCTCTTTTTCTATATAACTATAAGTGGGGTGATTATATGTACTTAGAAAATTTTTCTAAAAAATTAAAAAAAATACGATTATCTAATAATCTAACTCAAAGTCAATTAGCTGATATACTTGAAACAACTAAACAAGCTATATCTCTATATGAATCTGGTAAATCAACTCCATCCATTTTTATTTTAATTAAAATTTCAGAATATTTTAATATATCCATAGATTCATTAGTTTTTGATAAACCTAATATTAATTCAATTGATTTTACTAATAATTTAGATTTTTTAAATGAATTAAAGTTTGAAATTCAGAGCCTAAGAATACTTGAAAAAAATATGAATTCTTTCTTTAAAACTTTTCTAAAAGAAGGTTCTGAAATTCCAATAAAATTAAATGATAAAATCAATAATATAGAAAATTTACTTTCAGAAAATCATCTAAATAAAATAAATACTAAATTTGATGAAGAATCTGAAAATGTATTTTATGATGAAGATTTTTCAATGTATGAACATAAAATAGCTGAAGATATTGATAAATATATACCTTAATAAAAATAGTAAGATAATATTAAA
>ULRM01010062.1_pt1 | contig 25799 bp, 20 predicted proteins | sample 1955551 | NCBI WGS metagenome assembly ULRM01 (sample SAMEA4835686, study PRJEB28245) | human gut metagenome | biome: gut microbiome; material: fecal sample | place: Denmark | collected 2008
TATTCATATAATAATTTCTATTTATAAATTTTTTGGCTATAATTTTACAATTCTTAGTATTCAAATTAAAAATAATATTTTACATTTCTGATAATTTATTCTATAATATTAGAAAAAAGGAGATGAAAAAGATGTTTAAAGAGAGGTTGGAAGAATATCGAAATACACTTCACTTAAATAAATCGGAAATGGCTCATAAGCTTAATGTAAGTGAAGGATATTATAGCCTTATAGAAAATGGAAAAAGATATCCACCATCAAAGGCATTTCTTGAAAAGCTTGTTGCATATAGTGAACTGCCAGAAGAACACTGGCTTTATGGAATTGATAAAAATGAATATATTAATACACGAGAAGATTTTAAATCCTTAAAAAAAGCACTTGATACAATATTAGAAATTGGTTCATTTGCTTCTATTGATGACTTCTTTGATGAGGAAAATAATCCAAAAGATTCTCTTGGAAAATTGCTCATATCAGCTTTAAAGTCAGACATAAGCAGTCTTATTGCTAAACGAAATAATCTTAATTTATAGAAATTGCTAAAATACCATATCATCTCCTAAATAATCTTTGTCAAAAAAACCTTTTTAGCTGTGCTTTACTGCTAAAAAGGTTTTAATAATTTATCTATTTTTTATAATATCAATTTTATATTAAAATCGCTACATTCACTTTTTTCTTTTTTTATTCCAAATAATACAAACGCGTCACTTTGATTAAATATATTTATCCTTTTACTTTAAATAAAGGATTTCTCTAACCCTTTGCTCTAAAAGATCCTCTGTAAAATTTTCAAATAAACTCAAAACCCCATCCCTCCATTTTCTAATTTTAAATTAATTTTTCTCCAAATCTCCACTTTGCATACTCTTCTTCAAACCACCATATATCTTTCTTATCTAAATCATTGGGTGAATCAGATACCCATAAAGTATTTACACTACTAATTCCATTTGTTCTCCTAAGGTACTCAAATCTATCATATACTTGTAGACTTACCTTTTCCAACAATTGTGGTAAATCATCTCTTGAAGATGATGGAGTCCTTTCATCTATAAAATATGGTCTATCATTTTTAAACACAAAAGTATCTTTAACCCAATAAGGACAGCTGCTTATATGAGTAAATGCTTCAAATTTTTCACATTGTTTCACTATATCCATATAATATTTAACTTTATATTTTATATCTGAACCTTTAATTATCTCTTCTATTTCACCAATAATATAATTATTTAAATCATTAGCAGTAAAATATACATATAGTTTTTTTGATACTGATCCATCATTATTTATTTTTGAAATATCACTATATATGTTATACCCCATGAACTCTTCGTAACTACTCATATAAATCACCACCTATAAAATGCTTATACCTTGTTTCTAAATATCTTATAAAGAACTCCAGCTCTATATCACTACAAAATATCTTTAAATTCTTATCTTCAGCTATAATTTTTCTTATATCAGTATATTTAAATTTATTTTTTATAACTGATGTATAATCTCTAAAATCATAGTGGCTAAATATTTCATAAAAGCTCTTTCTTTCCTTATTAAATTTAATTTGAGATATAGGGGTATTCTTTACAAATTGCTGAGCGAAATCTTCCTCTGATAAATTTAAAGCCTTCTTCATCTTTTTCTCTGATAAAAACGAAGACATACTATTTCCATTGTCATATAAAGGTGCTAAAGATACATATTCCTTTAAGCCTCCTATAAATCCCCAATTCCCCCAATGTCTATCTGTATTTCCTATAAAAGCATCAAAACAAGTCATCACCATAAATCTATCTAAATGTTCCTTAGTGTTAATTGTAAAATTCTTATAACTAGAAATTACTTTAATTACTTCTTCTAGTTCATATCCACTTCTATCTACATTAGTATATAAACTTGAATCCCTTATATCTTTATAGGGGTGTATTTTATAACTTCCCTTAGTGAAAAGTCTACAAGCGCATACTGGCTTATTATCATATGTTCCTAATATAACTTCTTGACAATCAATACCCATTTTTTCAGCTAGTGAAGAGGCAATATACTCTGCAATATATGATTTTTGATATACGTTATTTTTTTGCTTCCCCTCTTTTATCATATACACACTATCGTCTATCCAAACAGCTATTTTAGGTAATGCTCCCCCTAATTCTAGAGGTATTTTTTTATAATTATTAAAATCTATCTTACTCATTATCTACCTCGTAACAATACTATAATCTAATTTTTAATTAACTTTTCTCCCACCAATATTAGTAATGTATAATTTATTTACGACAACATATGTTAATTAAATTCACCCTCTTGCTATATGCTAATTTCATATGTATTTAATTATATATTTAACTTTTAATTACACAATGTTCTTTATATATTATATATCTTTATTCTAAAATTTCCAACATATCAGAATAAACAGTATCTAACTGGTTATCTAATAAGAAACCTCTATCTAGAAAATCATATAACAAATTTAAAATTAAGCGGTGGAACAAATACCGTCATGTAAATAAACCTCTAATTTGATATGCTTTAATAAAGTAATCAGATTAGAGGTCTTATTATTTTCAATACGGTATGTGTTCCACCGCTTACAATTAATTTTATATTTAACATCTAATACTTCTATATTAATGTTTTCTTTTAATCCTGTTCCTTTTAATATATCTTTAATTCTATCTGCTTCATTTTGTGTTATTAACTCATACATACTCTCATCCGCCAATGCAAATTTCATATATTAATACTTGTATTTTTCTTTAATGCCAGACGTACATAATCTTTCTCCATTATATAATCTGGTAAATTAGAAGAAACTGTATTTCTCTTTTTTCCTGCCAAATCATACATATATCTACGCTCATCTGTACTTTTTAACTAAAATCACCTTTAATGTAACTCTGAATAATCTGCTTTAAGATATATCTTATAGTCACTTAATTTTATATTATATTTATTTAACATCTTAATTAATAAGTTTCTAATACCATTAGCACTAAGATTAGTTTCAACATAAATATTAGCATACTTTATTTCTCTTGCTGCCCTCATGGTTGGCAATTTAACTCTTGAAAAATAAATTACTTTTTTACCATTCATCTTAGAGTCATCAACAAAACTTCTAACAACGCTAGGATCTTTTTGGGCTAAATAATTTATAGTCTGTACTAAAGCACCTTTCCAATCTTTTATTTCAACTTTTGTACCTTCAATTTTAAAAGCACATGGTCTTTTATGAGTTAGATCTTCATATAAATTATGCTCTATTTCTATATCAACTAAATAATCACTATAGTTCGGTATAGATTTCTCATCAACCTCATCTATTTCCTTTGAATCTTCCTCTATATTTCTATCATCTATAATATTATCTAAATCACCTATTACATCCTGTATCTTCTTACTTATAGAATCTAATTCTTCACTCTTTAAACTTAGCTCAGATACCTTTTTAAAATCTTTATCTGCAAAGGATTTAGTAACCTTTTCTCCAACCTGATCTATAGCACTATCTATAGAAGTTGCCAATAAATCTAATGCTTCTCTTATATCACTTATTGAACTTGGTACTTCTTTGCCTAAAAATTCAAATGCCTTTAAATCCACCACTCTATCCCCCATAGCTAATTTATTTTTTAAATCTCCATACTATTCAGTAACTCTTTTAATGCTTTTAATTCATCATTACTTAATGTAACACCTTTCCCCATCTTCTCATGCTCTGGTGACCATTCTCTTAAATCATACTTAGCTTCTTTTCCATTCCAGCTAATTAGATTTAATTCCTTCTTCCATCCTTTAGCTGATTCAGCTATTACACCCACTGTTTCCTTAATTTCAAAATTAATTTCCGCCATATACTTACCTCCAATAATATTTAATACTTTTATTTTACTCTAAATAATTATTCTACTTCTCATACGCCTCTAGTATAAAACTATTCAACTCATCCCTAACACTCTTCCAAGTTGGGTAATTAGTATCCATTAATTCCTTAAATCTATCACTATGAGTTCTTTCAAGTAAATGTGTCATTTCATGAACTACAACATACTCAAGGCACTTATGAGGTCTCTTAGCCAAATAAAGATTTAACCATATTCGCCCTGCTTCATTGTTACATGTACCCCATTTAGTGCTCATTTTCTTTACTCCCCATGCTTTTACCTCTACCCCAAGTGTAGGTTCCCACTTAGATATTAGTTTTGGGATTTGTTCCTTAATTTGTTTTCTGTACCACTCTGTTATAATTTCTTCTCTCTTTGCTACCTCTGTACCATGCTTTACATAAAGAGTTAAATACTTTTTATTTTCTATTTGTACCTTAGAATATGCATTGTCTCTTTCTACTACTCTTAAGTTAAATCTTTCTCCCCATAAGTAATAACTTTCACCTGAAACATACTCACGCTTAGATTGTCTTTCTTGACTTGCAAACTTTTCTTTTTGCTTTTTGATCCATCTAAGTTTAGATACTATAAGTAAACGGATATTTTCATCTGTTGTATTTTTAGGTGCTGCCACCCTTACTCTTCCATCTGGGGGATAAACCCCTAGATGGATATTTTTTATATCTTTTTTAGTGACTTCTATTTCCATTCCACTTACTATCATGGTCTTTGCCTCTCTTAATATTCCTTCTGCTTTACTACTATATCAAATACTTTTTCTAATAGTTCTTCATCTGAAATATATTTCTTTATTAAATTCCTTACTTTACGCTCTTTTATCTTATGGCCTCTCCACGCATCTGGTTTATATGCTACTACATCTTCATGAACAGATACCGCTACATCCTCATCACCTATATTATCAAATAATGCCCTAAGTCCTGCTGTTTTATTAGTCTTTTCTGAATATTGACTAGATTCTTCTGGATGCTTCGCTTGTTTAGCTAAGTTCGCCATTTTTTCTAGGTAATTTTTATATCCTATAACTTCATCTTTTCTATTTTTTATAATCTCATCTAGTAGTAATGACATTTTTTCAAAGTATTTAGGATTCGTAGGAGTTTCATCTATTATAAGTCTTCTAACGTTATTTTCAATAGTTTCTGCTACAGTTTCCTTATTCTTTTTCATATCCTTTGGAAGATCATCTACAAAGTCACTTCCCTTTTTAACAAGTAAATCCACTAGTGATATTTCATCAAAAGCTGATAATACTTCGCTTTCTTTTGCATCTATATAGGTATCTATTAAATGTCTCATAGCTGGCTCATAGGTTTTTAGGTCAATATAATCACCACTTGCTAGCTTTACTTCTGATCTTACTTTCTCATAATAAGTTACTTGTGATTTTATCATAGTAGCTTGATCCTTTGTATAACCTGCTTTAATCATTTCATTTGCTAAGTTTGCATAAGCTCTCATTAAGGAAGCTACTGATTTATAAAGTGCTACTCTTTTTGGCTCATTATCTTTTAACTCTTCCTTATTTTCTGTATTTTTAGCACAGAAATAATGTAAGAATTGCTGTGTTTCTCTTGGATATTCAACATCTTCACAAAGGGCCTGTACAGTTTCTAATGAATCCTCTAACTTTTCCTTTGCTTCGGTTAATCTATTTTTAAGTAATCCTTCTATATCTTTCTTTTCATAGTTTTCTAAAGCATTTGATGTATAATCATCCATTGCATTTTCTAAGCTCTTAAACAGATCCATATAGTCTATGATATAACCAAATTCCTTATCATCACCATCTAATCTATTAACTCTACAAATTGCTTGGAATAATCCATGATCTCTCATGCTTTTATCTATATAAAGATACGTAGCTGCTGGAGCATCAAATCCAGTTAATAACTTGTCTACTACTATTAAAAGCTTCATTTGAGCTGGATGGTCTATAAATAAATCCTTAACCTCCTTTTCAAACTCCTCTGGTTTCTTTCCATTTAGCATTTTGTTGTAAATTTCATATTTCCTAAGCTTTTCTGTAGCTCCCTCGCCATCACCTAATGATTCACCTTTTATGTCACTAATATTAGGTGTATATGAAGTTACTATGGCACACTTAATAAATCCTTGATTTGTAAATATCTCATAGTACTTACATGCTTCATAAATAGATCCTGCAACAAGCATGGCATTTCCTCTACCATTTTTTAAACGATCCTTTGTTGCCATATCTAGCATAATATCTGCTGCTATCTTTTCAAGTCTTGCTTTAGAACTGAATACACTTTGAAGATTTCCCCAACGCTTTTTTAATTGGGCAAGTGCTACATCTGTTAGACCACTTGTTTTTGAATCAAACCATTGGTCAATCTTTTTTTGAGAAGTTATGTTTTGCTCAACATCCCTTGCTTCATATCTTAAGTCAAGAACAACATTGTCTTTTACAGCCTCATCAAATTTGTATTTGTGTATATATTCTCCAAATATCTCAACACTTTTTTGCTTGTCTTGTTTTAATAATGGAGTACCTGTAAAACCTATAAATAATGCATTTGGAAGTATAGCTTCCATTGCTTCATGTAGTTTTCCTGATTGTGTTCTATGACATTCATCGACTAATACGTAAACATCACCTTTTGCTAAAAAGTCCTTTGGTAAGTTCTGTTTTAACTCTTCTAAAAAGTCATCATAGGCTGCATCTTCTTTTTTACCAAATTTGTGTATTAGTGAACATAAAAGTCTTGGATTAGATGTATTTAAGTTATCTATTAAATCTCTACCACTTTTTGTTCTATATATTTCTTCATCTACACCCTTAAATACTTTTTCTATTTGTTGATCTAACTCATCTCTATCTGTTATTACAAGTATTCTTCCATCATTTTTGTTTTCCATTATCCACTTTGTAAGCCAAACCATAGTTAAACTTTTACCACTTCCTTGAGTATGCCATATAATACCACCCTCACGTCTATTCACATACACATGTGCTGACTTTACTCCAAAGTACTGATTTGGTCTACATGTCTTTTTTATACCTCTATCATAAACTATAAAATCATGGATTATTTCTAAAAATCTTTCCTTTGTACAAAGTCCTATTAAGTGTTTATGAAGTTTATTATCAACAGAATTATATTTATCATTTATCTTTTTAGAAATCTTGTCTTCTGTAATCTTCTTTAAGTACTCTTCATCCTCTTTCCAAGTTAAGTAATACTTCTCTGTTGTACCTATAACACCATACTTAGCTCCTTGTGTATCATTACCTGCTATAACTAATTGAATTGTGTTAAAGAAGTTTTTTATGAAAGTATCTTTTTGATTATCAAGATTTTGACGAATACCCTCCGATATTGAAACTGTACTTCTCTTAAGCTCTATTACACATAGAGCTATCCCATTTACATAAAGTACAACATCAGGTCTTTTAGTGTTATTTCCCTTTACTGTAACCTCTTCTGCTACATAAAAATCATTTTTACTTAAGTCTTCGAAGTCAATAAAGAAAATTGTTTTAGGTTTATCAGCACTCGATACCTTTTTTTGAACACCATATCTTAATAGTGAATAAACCTCTTTATTTACTTCATATAAACTCTTTGTTTGATTTCCACTAACCTTAACTAACTCAGCTATTGCCATGGTAATTAATTCAGTTGCATAATCTTTTTTATTAAGAAACTTTTGTAACAAATCCACCCTGATATTACTATTTTCCTCATTCTTTAGATTACCTAAATAAGTATAGTCAAGTTGTTCAGTAAATAACTGAACAACATTTTTTTGGCATATCTTCTCTCTTTCTCCTACCCCACTCATACTAATCTCCTTTTACCTGTTAATAGTTCCTCCATCATTCCAGTCTTAATATTTTTATATTTATTAAGTTTTTTCTCTAGTTTTTCTATTTCATTATCCATATCTGATAATATATTTGCTATAACCTCTTGTTCTTTATGCTTAGGAAAGTTTAGTTCAATCTTTTCAAATGAACTTTTATTTATTATTGGTACTGCTTGTTCTGACGCACTTGCTTTAATACTTGGCGCTAAGTAATTTAACATATAATACATAAAATCAGTTACATAACTGCTATTTGGAAAAATGGCATTAATTTGTTGATTTGATGATAATTCTTTGATAGCTATTCCTGACTTTCCTATTGTTGATCCAATGCAAGTAAATAATATACTTCCTGCAGGATATTTTCTTGATATACTGAATCCTTTTTGAGACAACATTTTTTCAGTACTAATTATATATTTTTGCTTTCCTAAATCAATAGGACTAACAAACATATATTTATCACCATAATTTTTTGAGTCATTTGTAGATGGTGTACTTCCAGTTGCTACTTCTGCAATTTCTCCTAGTTTATATTTAACCCACTCTTCATTAAATCCATCTAATCTTTTTTTGCCTGTTAAAAGTTCTTCCATAGTGCCTTCTTTTATCATCTTCTTTTTACTAATAAGTTTTTCAAGTGATAAAATTAAATCATCTATATCTGAAAGAGCTGTTGCAATTGCTTTTTGTTCTTCTTTAGAAGGAATAGGCATTAATATTTTTTTTATATTAGATTTACTTACCCCACTTACTTTTGTTCCTACTGCATAAAACTTAAACTGTTTTTTTATATTACTTGTCTTGAAACAAAATTGCTTATATAGATTATCAAGCTCGTTATTTTTACTTTTTGCTACAATCGTATGTAATCCTGATATATATTTTATACCTTTGGCATTTCTTACAACGATATGTTTGCTTACACCATCATCATCCTCAGATGCATCTACAAACACTATATCTCCATCATTTAACAAAGACTGTTTTGATATTTTTTTTAATTCAATATTTAATTTAGGTATATCTAGGATTTCTGTATCTACATCTATATATGTCTTATCTGTCATATGGATATCTCCATAATGCAAATAACAAAATCCGCTATTTGAAAGTTGGTCTCTTGAAGCTGAAAATCCACCTGAAAAATCAAATAAACTTTCAAAGCTTTTAACTTTCCAATGCTTAGGTATAAAACCAACCTCTGTATTGATACACTCGTTTATTAAAGTATTATTTTGTGACATTAAAACCCCATCCTTCTTAAATGATTTGCTACTCTTTTTTCTAAATCACTTACTTCATCTTCTATATTTTTTATAGGATCCTCATATCTTTTTGCAAGTTCTAATGTTTTAGATGATAAAACTTGTGATACATCTTCTAGCAGTCCTTCTATATTATTACTTAATATAGTTATCCATTTATTATTTACAACTACATCTTTTATTTCTTCTACCGAAAGGTCACCATATTTCTTTATTACCTTCTTATCTAACTCAGCTTTTACGTCCTTTATCTTTTTATCTACTTTTGATGCATCATCTAGTAGTGAAAGATATTTATTTAAAACTTCAAGTTCTTCTTTATAGTCTGTTGCTGATTTTATTTCTTTTATTCTCTTGGTTAGATTAGCTTTAGATATTTTATTATCATTAATTACTTCTGTAAGCAATCCCTCTTCTCCACCATGTTCTTCAATCATTTCTTCTTGAGTTCTTACAGTTTCCTCTTTCTTAGCTTCAAACTCATCAATAATTTCTTTATCTTCTTTGAAGTATTTATTTATTAGAAGTTCCTTTGGTATAAGTCTACCTTCATAGTCAACTGGCTCTTTTGATTTTACTATAGTTCCATCTTTCTTTTTTGTTTCTTTATATATCCACTCAACCTCATTGCCTACTTTCCATCCGTCTAACACAATAAGGTAGGTATCATCATGCATTACATCATTCCAGTATGACATTAATCCTTGGTACACATCATACTCACTTATAAGCTCCACTGATTTAAAGCTTTCTAATATATCCTCTGAAATCTTCTTTATTATATCCTTTGGCTTTGATTCCTCTGAAATATTTAAAAGGTATTCATTGTTTTTCTCTATCCATTCATTAAATACATTGTGTACTTTTTCCTGATGGTTTGTGAACTCATGGTAATTAAATATGGTATCTTTAATATCATTTTCTTCAATATTAAGTGTAGAATATCCTTCTCTGTCTGCATCTGAGAATAGTACTTTCTTTAATGTAGGATATACCTTCCAATACCCTTCTAGCTTTTCAATATCTCTATTAGGTATTCCTCCTAAAAGATGTGCTGATATATCTTGAATATCTTCCTCTTCACTTGAATCTATATATCTTGGGATATTTAAATTGTATTCATTATCCTCTGCAATTTCTTTCATTGGCACCATTCTGCTATACTTTGGTATATCTTCTTGCTTTTCAAATACATCTACTATCTTATGAATGTCTTGATCTCTAAGTCTATTTTTATTTCCATCCTTAATAAAGCCTTTACTTGCATCTATCATAAATATACCTTTACGTGATGCTGCATTTTCTTTGTCAATTACTATAATACATGCTGGTATTCCTGTTCCGTAAAATAGGTTAGCTGGAAGTCCAATAATTCCTTTAATTAACCCCTTTTTAATGATATTAGTTCTTATTTCCTCTTCTGCATTTCCTCTAAATAAAACTCCATGAGGTAGTATTACTGCTGCCTTACCATTTTTAGCATTTAAGGACTTTATAATATGAAGCATAAAAGCATAATCCCCATTTTTATCTGGTGGTGTACCAAAGCCTTTGAATCTTTCATAAGTTTCATCCTCTACATCTACTCCATTACTCCATGATTTAGTTGAGAAAGGAGGATTTGCTACAACATAGTTAAATCTTTTTAGCTTTGTTGCATCATTTTCATCCTTAAAGTATGGACTTGATAATGTATTATCTTGCCAAATTTCTGCTGTTTCTTTACTATGCATAATCATATTCATCTTTGCTAAAGCGGCTGTTGCATTATCCATTTCTTGTCCATAGATAGTAACATTACACTTTGCTTCATCCGCTGCTTTTATAAGTAGCGATCCTGACCCACATGTTGGATCGTATATAGTTATTGATCCTTCTGTCATTTTATCAAGTCCTAATACTTTTGATAAAACCCTTGAAACTTCTGCGGGAGTATAAAATTGCCCTTTACTTTTGCCTGACTCTGTAGCAAAGTTTCTCATAAGATACTCATAGGCATCCCCTAATAAATCATCACCTTCTGCCTTATTGCTTCCAAAGTTCATCTTTTGGTCTTGGAAAATATTAACAAGGTTTGTTAGCTTATCAACCATTTCCTTACCTTTACCGATCTTGTCACTATCATTAAATGAAGCTACATCTATAACTCCTTTTAATTCATTTGCTTCTGCAAGCTTTGCAATTACTTTATCTATTTCTTCCCCTATATTCGCTTTACCTTTTACTTTAACCATATCATCAAAGCTTCCGCCTTCTGGTACTTCTATAAGGAAATCTTCATCTACCTTACTTTTATCTGTAACATACTTAACGAATAGTAATGTTAATATATAATCTTTATATTGGGATGCATCCATCCCACCTCTTAATTCATCACAACTTTTCCATAATGAGCTATATAATTCACTTTTCTTAATTGCCATCTTTAAATTCCTCCAAATTCTATCACTTTTAAAATTAGCCTTACTTAACTTACTTATCATATACGTAAGACTAACTGACACTGTCTACTATATTATTTCAAAAATTCCCTTTATATTCATTTTACCATATAAATCAAACTTAAGATTATCTATTTCTGCTTGTATCTCTTCCATTTGTTGTTTTAATATTCTTTCTTTCTCTATATATTCTTTTATTATTTCATTTTGTTTTTCTAACTCCATATCTACTAATGGAATCTCCTTCAAATCCTTAGGATTTATCATAGCAACTGCTGTTCCTGTTTTTCTAGAATCAATTAAATATTCACCTATGGGACTTTCTAAGAACTCTTTAATATATTTTGAATTGTAGGTAGATTTTAATCTTATTCCAATGAAGTTTTGTGAAATTAAAATATTCCCTTCATGTTCTGGAATGATACAAATCTTAGTTGCTCCTTTATTAGAAATAATAATATCTCCTGCTTCAACTTTATAAGCCTCTACTCTTGCATTATTCTCTATTGAATATGTTACCATAGAATCTACATCTAACTCTCCATTTTTGATATCTGCAAGATTAATTATCTTATAGTTTCCATTTGGAGCTTGAACATTCTTACTAGTAACATTTATTCCTCTATAGAATGCACCTACATCCCCCAGTGTTTTAGTACCCTTAAATTGATCTAGATGGATTTTTACCTTGCCATAACCTGTTGACTCAAATTCTGTTTTAACAACATACTTACTTGGTGAAAGATTTCCATTTACTATATCTTTCAAGTCTACTATTGTACTTACATCTTCAACTTCTTTCTTATTTCTATAAACATCTAAGATAGTATCAATATTTTCATCATTTAAAACATTCTTACCTCTTCTTACATTTTCATATATTTCATCAGCATTTATGAATTGAATTTTATTTTTCATATCCTCCGATTTATTCATATTAAATACTATCATTGCACAAGGTATTCCTGTATTAGTGAATAATCCGCCTGCTAACTCTATTACAGCTTCTATATAATCAAATCCAATTATTTTATTTCTTAGAATTTCTTCTGCTCCTGCTCTAAATAATGACCCCAAAGTTGTTATCACTACAGCTTTTCCATTTGAATTTAAAGATTTCAATGCCGTAGATATAAATAACCAATCTGCACTTGCTACCCCTGGTGTACCATATATAAATCTTGCATACTTATCATTTAACACTTCATTTTCTATATCTTTCCACGGCATGCTAAATGGTGGATCCATAATAATTGAATCAAATTTCTTTAATGTATTTCCTTCTTTAAATACTGGATTTGTTAATACATCGCCAATTCTTATATCAGAAGTTTTAACTCCATTAATAAACATTCTTATGCATGCTATAGAATAGGTTTTTAGTTCTAGTTCTTGCCCATAAATATTAAGTTCGTTCCCATATTGCGTTGCAAATTTATAGGCTTCAACAGCACTTCCACCAATTCCAAAGGTTCCATCATAAAACTCCCCATCCTTAGGTTCTACAATTTGTACCGCTAACTTATTTATAAATTGTGGTGTTGTTCCTTCTCCACTACTTTTCCCTATTGCATCTGTTACACTTTCTAACATAACTTCAAATGCTACTCTATACTGATCTGAGTTAAAGAAAGAGCTTTTTAATATTACTAATATTTTAGCTATTTCTTCACTTGATAATTTTAAATTATTTAAGTATGATATCGCTCCTTTTATTTGTGGAACCTCTTCAGCAATATAGTTTAACGCCTCTTTAACAGCTTTGTTAATATCTGAACTATTTAATATTGAATCTAAGTTTACTTTTACTGAAGCATTGTTATTTGAACAATATCCCAGTAATAATAATATTGCTGTATTAGAATCTAAATCGCTAATCTCTGATCTCCCTCTTTGTACTTCTAAAACTTCATTAATAATTTTTTTAATATTTTTCACTTTACATTCTCCTTACTTCCTTTTAATAATTCAATTACTAACTTTCAATTTATTTAAATGCGTTTTTTGTTTTGCTATGTTTTAAGTATAATACTCATAGTTCCGAATGTCAATACTTTATTTTAATAATTCAATTACTAACTTTTTATATTTGTTGTTTTATCTTATATTTCGCGTATTTATTAGACCCCCTAACGCAAAAATTCCCCAAGACCGTAGTCTTAGGGAACATAAAACACACTATTAATTTTTCTAAAAACCTGCTAAACCTTTGATACTAAGCTATTTCTTAATAAGCCTTACCACTGTTTCAGCATGTGATGTATTGGGGAATATATTATGATTTTTTAATTAATACCGAACAAACTAAAATAATTATAGAATCCATGACTTAACCAGGCTGCATAGAATCCATATTTTATATATATTATTGTATCTACTATTCCCCCAATAAAATATAAATGAAAGTTACTAGCATTAGGTAAATGCGATAATGAAAATAGGATATTTCCTATTATTATTATTGTCCAACAAATCATACTTCTAAGATTAAATACTTTCTTGGAAATACTATAATTAAATTTATTATCAATGAATCCTACAATGTAAGCTATAGTTGTAAAAAATACTACTCTAAATGAAAACTCTTCAAAAAATGGACCTACTATTGTTCCAACAAATATTTTTTCAATAGGAGTAAAAGTATCCATATTCATTTGCCCCTTCGCTATACCTATAGCTTCTCCTCCAAACAATACTGGTATCAGTTGCAAAATATTTGTAAATACTCTTGTTATAACTGCTACTAGAATTGGTATTACTATTACCGATAAAGATTCTGACCTAAAATTCAGCTCATTAACTATACATTTATTTAACTTAGGACTTATTGCTTGAATCATAATAAATATGTATAGCCCACTTAGTACTATGTTGTATAAAATCTCAGAGTTAATTTGTATGATTCCAAAAGCCTCCATAAATATAGTTGAGGCGAAGCATAACCATCAAATAATATCCTGGGAATCAGTTCACCTCATTTTAGTTACTAAAAAAGCCACCACAGTATTTTCTGCGATGGCCTCTTAACTATATTTATTTTATCTATTCTAATATTATCATAAGATGAAACTCTAATTCCATCAACTCTACTCTTCAAATAATATAAAAGACTTTTAGTAGTTACTTAGAAACTTGCTCAAACATTCTTTTACTATAAATACCTATATCCGAAGGATTTGTCATATTATTCTTTTCTTTAACTACAGAAAAATAATTAGCAATTAAATTTTTATCGATCTCTCTATCAGTACTTACTGAAGCCGGCAAATCTCCTCTAGTTTCTAGCCATGGCATTTCAGCATGTGTGAATGCCTCTAATACTTTTCCACTATAACAGCCTAGATTTTTAATAACACTATCAATAATAGTTTTTTCTGAAATTGATAGCTTTAATTTATCATTAATAGTACATCCCTGAATTGGATCAAATCTGTACTCTTTATATTTATAATATATATCTCTAAATACAGGACCATGCACCCATGCTTCACAATTTTCTTCAAATATAAATTTATTTAGAAATGCATAATAAAATCCCTGAATATAATACAATATCTTCTGCAAAGCAAGTGGAGTAATATCTTCGCATTTACATAATAAATAGTCAACGGTTAAATCAATCTTTGATTCTCCTAAAGTTTGCTGCTCTATTATAAGTGACTTTGTTACTTCTTTACTCTTATCATATGTTGATTGAGACTTTAATCTATCTTTATTCTCTTCTAATAATGATAAATAATAGTTAGGATCATTAAAGATTCTTTCTAAAATAATTGAATATTGTCTCGTAGGTATATCACCATCACAATAGCGACTAAAAGTTTGTTCTCCCCATCCTAATAATATCGATAATGGTCTTTTACCAATATTGTATTTCTTTGGAATAGACACTATGTTTTCCAGCGAAATTATATTATTTTGTTTTCTAAACTCATTATATAGTTGTTTTAAGTTGTAATCATTAATTTCACTAACATATACTTCTTTGTTACATCCTTTGCAAGTCGCTTTTTTTCCATAATAATTATAAGTTACTCCTTTTAATTGATCACTCATAAATTCTTCCTTTTCAGTATAAAAAACATCATCTCTACAATGCTCGCAAAATGTTATTTTTTCATTCATGTTACATTCCTCCCTTAAAAATCCCAATTGATTATCTAAAAAGATAATCAATTGGCTTGTTTCTTCTATGAAATGAAACTGTAATTACTTTTTTGTTAATTCTATACTCTATAACATTAAATTTAGTATAAATATCAATAAATTCCTCTTCTCCAAAAACATCGAATAAAATTCTCTGTGGACAGAATACATAAAGTATTTCATGCTCATACCCAGGATTTATGTTATCTTATATGTTTTGTTATTATAATACTATATTATATACACTTTGTTAAAATATTATGCATCAATTGATACATTTTATTTTAAATTTTAGTACCTTTTTGATTTTTGTAATGCTTACATATTTTATTAACTTTTCTTAAATTAAAAGTCATTACACATATATCTGTAATGACTAATTTAATCTTATTTAAAATATAATATTAATTTTTCAAACTATCTACATGTTCTAAAGCCTTATCATGAACCTTATATGCATTTTGTATGCTACATTTCATATCTTCTATTTGCTCTATGGCTTCATCTGCTTTCTTTTCTAGATCATCAATGTCATTTGCTATTTTGAACTATATTACTCTCATTTGCCTCAATAATTTATCTACTGAATCTTTGTCTACATCCTTATACCTACCTCTGAAATAATGGTATAATATTTAATAAATAACTATTATATTGAGAGGTTAAAATGTCATACATAACAAAAAGAACTAATTATTTTTCAGAAACTATATCTCCCAAATCAATAACAGAAAAGAACTCAGATTATATAAAGAATGAAATTCTTAAGTCTGCTAGAACAGGGCTTATAGACAACCATGAGAATTCCAATCTGGCATTAGTTCCAAAGCTTTTAATTAATGATTATTCTAAAGGTAATAAGGTTTTAAATGATTTAATATCAGAGCTTAATAAATGCAATGAATTCTACATTTCTGTTGCATTTATAACAAGCAGTGGTATTGTACCACTTATAGAAACCCTAAAATCACTTGAAAAGCGAAATATTAAAGGTAAAATTCTTACTACTGATTATCTTAATTTTAGTGAGCCAAAAGCATTAAAAAAGCTTCTTCAGTTTTCAAATATAGAATTAAAACTTTATAGCAAAGAAAATTTTCATACTAAAGGATACATATTTAAATTTGACAGCCATTATAAGATAATTGTAGGCAGCTCCAACTTAACACAGACTGCACTTACCAAAAATAAAGAATGGAATTTAAAAATTTCATCATTAGAAGAAGGTTATTTAACTGAAAATATACTTGATGAATTTGATACTCTTTGGAATGATTCAGAAGAACTAACTTTAGATTGGATTGAAACTTATGAATCCATTTATAAAAAACAGCGAGAATTCACTAAAAAAACTACAGTACCAAGTATTTCTCAATATAAGCTGAAACCTAATAAGATGCAGGTTGCTGCTATACAGAGCTTGAAAAAATTACGTGAATGTGGTGAGATGAAAGGTCTGCTCATATCAGCTACTGGTACTGGAAAGACATATTTATCAGCCTTTGAAATCAGAGAATACAACCCTAAGCGTGCACTCTTTCTTGTACATAGAGAACAGATAGCAAAACAGGCATTAAAAAGCTATCAGAATGTTTTTGGCGATACCAAAACTATGGGCATTCTTTCAGGAAACAGTAAAGATATATCTAAAGATTTTATCTTTTCAACTGTCCAGACTTTATCAAAAGATGATGTATTAAACAGTTTTGCTCCAGATACTTTTGATTATATTGTAATTGATGAAGTCCATAAGGCTGGTGCTAAAACATATCAAAAAATCATAAACTATTTTATGCCTAAATTCCTTCTAGGAATGACTGCAACACCTGAAAGAAGTGATGATTTTGATATTTTTAAAATGTTTGACTATAACATAGCTTATGAGATACGTTTAAATCAGGCATTGGAAGAAGATCTCCTATGCCCATTCCATTACTTTGGAATATCTGATATTGAAATTAACGGTGTTATGCTGGATGACCAGTCTGAATTCAGATACCTGGTTAATGAAGAAAGAGTCAGTCACATAATTGAAAAAATCAATCTTTATGGATATTGTGGCGACAGAGTAAAAGGACTTATCTTCTGTAGCAGTAAAAATGAAGCCCATGAATTATCAAATTTATTTAATAAACATGGGTTTAATACAATCTCCCTATCAGGAGATGATTCCCAAAGCAAAAGAGAAGATGCAATAAGCAGACTTGAGCAAGATGATTTAGACAACTGTTTAGATTATATTTTCACAGTAGATATTTTCAATGAAGGTGTTGATATTCCTGCTGTAAACCAAGTCATTATGTTACGCCCCACTCAGTCTGCAATTGTTTTTGTCCAGCAGTTAGGACGAGGACTGAGAAAAAATGCTGATAAGGAATATGTAGTTATTCTTGATTTTATAGGCAATTATAAGAACAACTTTTTAATACCTATAGCTTTATCAGGTGACAGGACTTTTAATAAGGATACAATAAGAAAATATGTACTTGAAGGTTCAAGAGTTATACCTGGATGCTCTACTATAAACTTTGATGAAGTGACTAAGAAAAGGATTTTCGAATCAATAGATACTGCTAATTTCAATGATATAAGGCTTATAAAGGAAAGTTATAATAACCTTAAAAAGAAAATAGGACGGATTCCATCATTAATGGATTTTGATGCTTATAATTCTATAGATCCTCTCCGAATTTTTGACAGCAAAAGCTTAGGATCTTATTATAAATTCTTGAAGAAGTATGAAAAAGAATATACTATTGAATTAAATTCATCTCAAGAACTGTTTATAGAGTTTATATCAAAAAAATTTGCTTCTGGTAAAAGGCCTCATGAACTTTTGCTTATAAAATCCATTCTTGATGGAAATGAAAATTTGATTTCTTTCCTTAAGGCCAGCCTGCAATCCAAATATGGTATAAGCTTTAAGGCTACTACTGAAACAAATGTTGTTAATATTCTTACTAATGAATTTCCTACTGGCAGTGGGAAAAAAACCTATGCTGAATGTATATTTATAAGACAATGTGGTAATGATTATTCAGTTTCTGAAATATTCAAGCAGCATTTAGAAAATATATATTTCAAAGCTATGGTATCAGACTTGATAGATTTTGGACTTTATAGGTATGAGTTAAATTATAGTGAGCGCTACATGGATACAGATTTTAAACTGTATCAAAAATATACTTATGAAGATGTATGCAGAATCCTTCAATGGGAAAAAGGTGAAGTTGCTTTGAATATTGGTGGCTACAAATTTGATAAGACTACAAAAACCTACCCTGTTTTTATAAATTATCATAAAAATGATGACATCGCAGATACTATAAATTATGAAGATAGATTCATTTCAAATAATAAATTAATTGCTATATCAAAGTCTGGCAGAACTTCATCTTCTGATGATATAGTACAAGCATACAATGCTGAAAAAGATAATGTAGAAATGAGCTTGTTTGTTCGTAAAAATAAAGATGATAAAATTTCAAAAGAGTTCTATTTTCTTGGTAAAATAAAAGCTGTAGGAGATCCTATAGAAATCACCATGAAAAATACCAATAAATCTGCTGTTGAGATTATATATAATCTAAATACTACCATTAGAGATGATATATATGATTATATAATTTCTTAAACTTAAAATACTTTATATTTATATTTTTAATACTATAATTATTTCAACTCTCTTAACTATAGTATTAAAGATAAAAAGAATGTAATCAGAGTTTATTTACACAATTCTAATTACATTCTTCTTTTTTACTTACTCTTAATAGCATCTACAACTAAAATATCAGCTGGAACCCATTTTTGATTATCAAGTTCATTATATGTAACCCATTTTGCATCATTGTGGGCATTCAGGCTCAAAGTTCCCCCAGCGATAATACATTCAAAGCAATGCATTGTAAGATGAAAATTAGAATAGTCATAATCAACTGTTGTTAAAAATTCCAATTTACTTATTTCAAGTTCAAGTTCTTCTTTAATTTCTCTATGAAGAGCTTGTTCCCTTGTCTCACCTTGTTCAATTTTTCCCCCTGGAAATTCCCACATATCAATAAATTCACCATATCCCCTACGTGTAATAAATATCTTATCCTCTTTTTTTATTACAGCTGCTACTACTTCTATTACTTTCATTAGTATCTCCTTTTATTTAAATAAAGTTTTTTTATATTTCATAAACATTAACTCTAAACCTATTATTATTCTTTTATTTTTACAAGACAGTCTTTTCTATAAAAAGCCATTCCATACTTTATAATATCTTCATAACCACCTTCATTAAGCTCATATGCATATTTTTTATCTTCAATTTGCTGCAGGGCATCTTGTGGCTTTGTAAATAGCTCTTTAGGCTTATCACAAACCTTCATTTCTATTATTACAGCTCTATCAAAAATTGATAGTGGTTTTATATAAATGTCACTTCTTCCATCTCCTGACTCCCTGTTAGACTTTACAATATAGCCATCCATATGTGAAAGTATTCCAAGAATAAAACCATGATAGAAATTTTCATAGACATATACTGCTTTGCGAGTGTTGAGCTTAGCAGTATAGTCCGCATTTCTGCAAGAAATACGTTCCTTATTTCCATATATAATAGTTTTTCGTAGAAGTCTATTAACTTCCTTTTGGAAAGTTTCTACATCACCTTTAATAACAGCAGTATATAAATGTGATAAGTTTTCTGACTTGATGTTTTCATCAAACCACTTTAATATCTTGGTTCTAAATATATATTTAACTTCTAAGTTAGGTATAGCAAGTTTAATAAACCTATCTTGGGTATCTGGATCCATTCTCTCACTTATCTTTTTGAAATATCCTGTAAAGAACATAAAGTTCCAAAGATTATCCATAGTATCGTAAATCTCATCATAGGTTATATCATCATGAACTATTTTCTCAATAGTTTTTCCTTCTATTAAAGCTTCTATCTCCCCTTTAGTACTATCATCAGCTCTTTCTATTAACCTTTTAACTATACTATTGGAGCTTGTATTTGCCCAATATGACATTGGTAGCTTATTAATATTTGCCTTTAAATCATCTACATATTGCATTACACTCCATGGATTATATACATTGGTTTCTCCAAATATATATCCATTGAACCACTCTTTTATAGTATCATACTTTTGCTCTATATTATAATCTTCACAAATTTTTCTAACCTCTTCATCTGTAAATCCAAAGTGTTCTGCATATCTATCATCTAAAATTGATATAATCTTCAAATTATTTAATCCTGTGAAAATACTTTCTTTTGAAATGCGTAAACAACCTGTAATTACTGAGAACTCTATTGATGTATTTGTTTTTAATGCTGACTCAAACAAAGAACGTAAAAAATCTATCATTTCCTGATAAAATCCTCTAAAAAACGAATTTTCTAAAGGTACATCGTATCCATCTATTAGAATTATTACCTTTTTATTGTGGTATTTATTTAAGCAATCACTTAGGAATTTTAGTGATGTAATATATAATGACATATCCTTATCATTATTTACAATTTTCATAAAATGTTCTTTTTCAGCTTTTAATACGTCACTTTCTATTATATATTTATGTCTTTTAAATTCATTTGAAATTTCTTCCCTAATGCATTGAAATGCTAAGTCCAAGCTTCCTTGCTTTGCTGATTTTAGAGAAAGATTAATTACAGGATACTTACCAATATCCTTAGTATATTTTTCACCTGCTGACTCTATATTTAATCCTTCAAAAAGATAAGAATTATCTATCTTCTCTCCAGTAAGTTCATCTCTTCTATCTTCAAAATAATATCGAAGCATACTAATATTTAATGTCTTCCCAAATCTTCTTGGTCTAGTAAATAAATTTACTGAAGCTTTATTATCTAATAAATCCTTTATAAGAAGTGTTTTATCTACAAAGTAATATCCTCTTGTTATTAACATTTCAAAATTATCTATTCCTATTGGAAGTGGTTTTTGCTCCATTTTGCCTTACCTACACTTTCTTTCTTATCCTTTATTATAGCCTAATTTTTATGTTGATTAAACAATAAGTTGAAATTAGTGGATTTGGCTTCCTTCAGATTCCACTTCACAATGGATACCCTTTCCGTTAGCTATACAGTCGCCACTATCATCCTGCGCTACGGACTTTCACCGATTAGTACCTACCCATGCTGGGCACACTAAAAAAAGCTTAATTTTGCAGTTAATTATTTTAATAATTTCCATATCTCATCTCCAACTCTACTTAGTGGTTCATTAACTTTTATTCTTTCCTCAACATTATTTTTCCATATAAATAACTCTGATAGTCCGCCTCTTGCTGGATATAAATTATTGCACTTATCTATTAGAGTTGTATTGGTTTATAATTCAATGCTTTATCGATTATTTGTTCTGGCGTAAGTTCATCTTCACTCCAATATATTAAATCACTTATATCTGGATAAGGTACATTTCTTTTCACCACTTCTATCATTTCATCAATTTCTTCCTCTGAACCTTCACACTCTATTATTTTATTAACTAAATTTATTAGTTCTTCTCTTGTTAACCTTTCTGACATATATTATCACTCCTTTTTAACATTGTTTATTGCCTGCTTTATACCATAAGCACCCATTGCAAGTTATGCTAAATCCATTGTATTTTCAGATATTCTGCTTAAATAAAATATTCTTTTTCTATGTCATTTTCAAGCATATATCATTTCATTAATACACTTGAAAAAACCTTTTTAGCAAGTGCTCTACTTTACTAAAAAGGTTTTAAATTTATGTCCCACAATAAGTTTTATAAGTACCGCATGATGTTTTAGGTACAGTAACATAATAATCATTTTTTACAGAATAATCATATGGCTTTGTAATAACATCTAACAGTTTGCTCATTACAGTATAATCATTATTTTTCACTGCTGCCTCTAAAGCTTCTTCTACACGATGATTACGTGGAATTACTGATGGATTATTATTTTCCATAAGCTTTCTCGATAATTCTTTTGATTCCTTCTGTCTTATCAGCCTTTCCTGCCACATTTTATACCAATTATTAAATTCCTCTTTACCATATAATTCTGTATCTTCAGTTTTATCCATAGTTAAACTTCTAAAAGTATTTGTGTAATCAGCATTATACTTTTTCATAATATTTAACAACTGGTTAATTAAAATTTCATCATTTTCTTCCTCATTAAATATACCAAGCTTTGCTCTCATTCCTGAAAGATAATTTTCATTATATAAAGTAATAAATTTTGATATTTCATTTTGTGCTAATTTAACTGATTCATTTTTATCATTATGTAAAATGGGTAACAAACTTTCAGCAAACCTTGCAAGATTCCATACTGCAATTTTAGGTTGATTTCCATAAGCATATCTTCCATTAACATCAATAGAACTAAATACTGTTTCAGGATCATATTTATCCATAAATGCACAAGGTCCATAATCAATAGTTTCTCCACTAATTGCCATATTATCGGTATTCATTACTCCATGGATAAAACCAACTAACTGCCATTTTGCAATAAGATAAGCCTGATGCTTTATTACTTCTCTAAGTAATAAAAGATATTTATTTTCCTCATTAATTAATTCTTTAAAATGTCTTTCTATAGTGTAATCAGCTAACTCTCTAATTTCTTCAACTGAACCAAATTTTGCAGCATATTCAAATGTACCTACACGTATATGACTTTTTGCAACACGAGTCAGTATTGTACCTTTCATAAGACCTTCTCGAATTATATTTTCACCTGTTGTAACTACTGCTAAGCTACGTGTTGTTGGAATGCCCAATCCATTCATCCCTTCACTGATAATATATTCTCTAAGCATGGGTCCTAAAGATGATTTTCCATCTCCACCTCTTGAATATGGAGTTTTACCTGCACCTTTAAGCTGAATATCTACTTTTTCACCTTCTGGTGTAATATGTTCTCCTATTAGAACTGCTCTTCCATCACCAAGAATTGTAAAATATCCAAACTGATGTCCTGCATAGGCTTGTGAAATTGGTGTAAATCCTTCTAAAGTCTTATTTCCTGATAGTATCTCTACTCCTTCTTTACTTTGTAATACATTTGCATCTAAACCTAACTTTTCTGCTAATGAGTAATTTAGTACTTCTAAGTGTGGCGCTGGTACATGTTCAGGATTCTGTCTAGTAAAAAATATTGATGAAAGATTTGCATAACTATTTTCCAACTTAAATCCAGCTTCTTTTGATATGTTTATATGTTTCATAGTGTTATGCCTCCTTTTATTCTCTAATTATAGTTTTCCTAAATAAATAGATACAATACTAAAATTTTAAGTATATTCTTTCATCTTTGTCTTTAAATTAATTTTATAAATAAAACCTTTTTTCTCTAAAATATATTATCAGAGACAACAGGTTTCATTATGCATAATATCTTTAAATAGTATTTATCTTTATCATAAAAATTTAGTTGCAACTCCATCAGAATCAAATTCATATCCATAAAGAACTGTATCACGAACCATAACGTCATTGTTGTAAATAAGATAAATTTAGCCGCCACACTGCTGAACATCATGTTCCATAAAATAATCTCCACATACCGAATTAGCCTGCGACACTCTTGTAACGTAATTAGTAGAAATTCCAAACCCTGTATAACCTAAAGACTAAAGGAACTATTATTATTGTATAATTTGACTCATACAATAATAATACTACTCAATATACTTGATGTATTATCTACAAATTTAAAAAGTTATACTCTAGTTCCTTTGCAGGTAATGGTTTGCTAAATACATAACCTTGAATTTCATCACAGCCAATATCTTTTAAAATATTCACCTGTTCATAATTCTCAACACCTTCAGCAATTGTAGCTACCTTTAAAGATTTAGACATTACAACTATTGCTTCAACTATATGATTGTTGCTACAATCTGTTGAAATCTTATCAATAAGCTCTTTAGCTATTTTTTAACGGTTAAATGAGAATTGTTGAATATAGCTTAATGATGAATATCCTGTACCAAAATAATCTATTGAGGTTGAAATTGACAAATCATTTAAAGATGCAAATATTTTCTCTAAAATCTTTTCACCTCTCATGGCTATATTCTCTGTAATTTCAATATCTAGCCATTTTGGTTCTAATTTATAGGTATCAATAATATATTTTATTTTATTTACAAAATTTATATCACCAAGCTGTTTAGGTGAAATATTAATTCCCATCTTAAGATCTAATCCGTATTTTGTATTCCACTCGTAAATTTGTCGAGAAGCTTCTTTCATTACCCAGTCACTTATTTCTTCTATAACACCTATTTCCTCAGCAATTTTTATAAATTTATCAGGTCTAACATTGCCTTTTATAGGCGAATTCCATCTTATTAAAGCTTCAACTCCAACTAATTGGTCATTTTCAAGATTTATTTGTGGCTGATAATGAAGCTGAAATTCTTTATTGTAATCAGCATTTCTAAGTAACATCTCAATTTCATGTTTCTCCAAAATTATATCATTCATATAAGAATTAAAAAATGAATATTTATTATATCCTTTTGATTTTGAATTATACATTGCTATATCAGCATTTTTTATAAGAATATTTCGTGTATCACCATCTTCAGGAAAAGTTGTAACACCAACACTAATAGTTACTCGAAATTCATACGTACCAATATATATAGGTTCATTACAACAGTTTATCATATCGATTACTATATTTTCAATTTCGTCCTTACTATAATTTCCAGATATCATTAATACAAATTCATCCCCCCCTAGTCTTGCCAATATGTTATCTTTGTTATTTGTTATTGCAAGTCTTTTTGAAATTTCAATTAATACTTCATCTCCTACATCATGCCCATAAGTATCATTTATTGATTTGAATCTATCAAAGTCTATGTATAAAACTGTAATTTTATTACTGCTATTTTCACTATTTATCATATCATCTAAAGTATTTTTAAAATACCGTCCATGTATAGAAATAATATTAAATTATCCAAACTTCTAATAAATGCAATAAAACTATTGTGCATTAATAAATTCCAAAAAATAATTATACTTGAATATGATATTGCTACAATATCAAGTAAAAACTGAATTCTATTGAATTTTTTAGATATTTTAACAAAAAACATTAATACCGAAATTAAAATAAATATTAAAATATATTATTATAGCAAAATGTATCGAAAT